>OLSP01001578.1_pt1 | contig 20566 bp, 18 predicted proteins | sample 1672941 | NCBI WGS metagenome assembly OLSP01 (sample SAMEA3136739, study PRJEB25190) | human gut metagenome | reverse complement strand
CCAGATAGATCGGATTGCCGATGTATAGTCCGTTGTCCCGCAGATTGATCAGACTGACCCATTTTTCGAAGGACAAAGGGGACACCTTCTCGTAGGACTGCAGTGTCAGGGAAGGATCGGACAGCAGGAGAAGCCCCTGTTCGTAGGCCCGATGGGCCTGTAAGGCATCGGAGAAACTGCCAAGACTGATATGCTTGCCGTTTTTGGTCAGAGAAGCACGGTAATAGACAGTTCCGTCTTTTTTTCCGGCCCGGAAGACTCCTTTATATAATTGTTCTTTTTCAATGTTTTGCTCACTCATATTTCTATAGTAACATTTTTCTCCGGAGAACAACAGATATATTTTTCGGACGAGCTGCATAAAATGAAGTTAGAGCCAAAATGAGAATTGGGGAAAGGAACAAAGCCTGTATGTATAAAAGAGCATTAAGCGGACTACTTGCAATAAATCTGATATTTCTGATCGGTGTTTTAAGTCTCTGCCGCATGGAAGAAATCTGTAGGAAATTGCAGCAGACGGTGTCGGAGGTACATATGGAAGAAAGCCTGCTGGCGGACAAGGAAAGCATCATGATGGGGATTGCTTCCCGGACTTCTTCCGGACAGAGAGTAGTGGATTGCAGTGAATTACAGCGGGAGAGTAAGTACCAGCTGGAACAGGCGGATCTGGAAGTGCTGCTTCGGATCGTGGAAGCGGAAGCCGGGTGCGAAGACGAGGATGGGAAGCTGTTGGTGGCCAATGTGATCCTGAACCGTCTGAATTCCGAAAAATTTCCGGACAGCATTACGGAGATCGTATTCCAGCGGGAAAACGGGGTGTCACAGTTTTCTCCCATTGCCGACGGCAGTTATTACAAAGTAAGTGTCAGTGAAGAGACGGCAGAAGCTGTCGGACGGGCTCTGGCGGGCGAGGACATTTCCAGGGGAGCATTGTATTTTGCCGCCAGAAAATATGCCGACAGTGAAAGTATGCGCTGGTTCGATGAAAAATTGACGCTATTATTCCGACATGGCGGACATGAATTTTTTTCGGATAAAAAAGCGCTTCAATGATTCACCTTGCAACAGTGTTTAAAGTATGCTATACTTTTCGAAAATATAGATGGAGATGCTAGGGAGATATTCCAGCATACATTCATACATAGACACGGAGGAGAGGAAATGGAAGTAATTTATCGCAGCACACGCAGCAACAGCGAACCGGTAACCGCATCCCAGGCAATTCTGAAGGGATTATCCGATGACGGAGGACTGTTTGTACCGGATCATATTCCTGCATTGGACAAGAGTCTCTTAGAACTGGCCGGAATGAGTTATCAGCAGGTAGCTTATGAAGTTATGAAATTATTCCTGACAGACTTTACCGAGGAAGAACTGAAAAATTGTATCAACAACGCTTATGATTCCAAGTTTGATACGGAGAAGATCGCTCCTCTGGTACAGGCGGATGATGCTTATTATCTGGAATTGTTCCATGGTTCCACCATTGCGTTCAAGGATATGGCACTTTCCATTTTACCTCACCTGATGATCACTTCCGCCCGTAAGAACAATATCAAGAATGAGATCGTGATCCTGACTGCTACTTCCGGTGATACCGGTAAGGCAGCTCTGGCAGGCTTTGCCGATGTCAAAGGTACCCGGATCATCGTATTTTACCCGAAGAACGGTGTCAGCCCGATTCAGGAGAAGCAGATGGTGACCCAGAAGGGTGCCAATACTTTTGTGGTAGGCATTCACGGTAATTTCGATGATGCCCAGACCGGTGTGAAGAAGATTTTCTCCGACAAGGAACTGGCAAAAGAAATGGATGAGAAGGGCTTCCAGTTTTCCTCTGCGAACTCCATTAACATCGGACGTCTGGTACCTCAGATTTGTTATTATGTTTATGCGTATGCACAATTATTAAAAGATGGTAAGATCACAGAGGGTGAGAAGATCAATGTTGTGGTTCCCACCGGCAACTTCGGTAATATTCTGGCTGCATTTTATGCGAAGAATATGGGACTGCCCATCGATAAGCTGATCTGTGCTTCCAATGACAATAAGGTATTGTATGATTTCTTCCGCACCGGCACCTATGACCGCAACAGAGAATTCGTACTGACCACTTCACCGTCCATGGATATTCTGATCTCCAGCAATCTGGAGCGTCTGATCTACCGTATTGCAGGCAATGATGCAGACAAGAACCGTGAGCTGATGAACGCTCTGTCCGGCAACGGCAAATACGAGATCACCGAAGAGATGAAGGCACAGCTGGCTGACTTCTACGGCAACTTTGCAAGCGAAGCGGAGACCGCCGCAGAGATCCGCCGTCTGTATGAAAAATGCGGTTATGTCATCGATACCCATACCGCAGTAGCTTCCGCAGTGTACGGCAAGTATGTGGTTGAGACCGGAGATCACAAGACCACCGTGATCGCTTCCACCGCAAGCCCCTTCAAGTTCACCAGAAGCGTTATGGATGCCATTGACATCAAGTATGATGCCATGGGTGACTTTGAACTGGTGGATGAACTGTCTAAGATTGCCAAGGTGAAAGTACCCAATGCCATCGAAGAAATCCGTACCGCACCGGTGCTGCACGATACCCAGTGTGACGTGGACAAGATGAAAGACACGGTGAAGAGTTTTCTTGGAATGTAGTTAAGAATTAAAAATTAGTGAGATACCGCCCAAGTCACGTCAACGGCTTTCTGGGCGGTATTGTTTTTGTGTAAAAACTTTATCCTTTATCTTGCGGGGGTTCTTTGCTATAATAGGTAAGGTTAGCAGACTGTAACAATAATATGAAAATAGATACCGGAAGGAGAACAACATGACTGCAAAAGAAATGCTTGGAAAAGTGGATCATACCCAGTTGAAAGCCTTTGCTACCTGGGAGGACATCCAGAAATTATGCGATGAGGCGATTCAGTATCATACCGCCAGCGTATGTGTGCCCCCTTGCTATATCAAGAGAATCCATGACACTTACGGAGACAAAATCAATATCTGTACCGTAGTAGGATTCCCCTTAGGATACAGTGTGACGGAAGCCAAGGTGGCCGAGGTGCGCAAGGCACTGGAGGATGGTTGCAACGAGATCGATATGGTAGTGAATATCAGCGATGTGAAGAACGGGTTGCTTGACAAGGTGGAGGAAGAGATCCGTACACTGAAGAAAGAGTGCGGACATCATATCCTCAAGGTGATCATTGAGACCTGTTATCTGACCGAGGAAGAGAAGATCGCCATGTGTAAGGCAGTGACCAATGCCGGAGCGGACTTTATCAAGACTTCCACCGGCTTCGGAACCGGCGGCGCCACAAAGGAGGATGTGGAACTGTTCAAGAAGTACATTGGCCCTAACGTAAAGATCAAAGCGGCAGGCGGCGTATCCAGCATGGAAGATCTGGAAATGTTCTTAGGACTTGGCTGTGAAAGAATCGGTACTTCCAGAGCTGTAGGACTCTGCAAGGGTGAACTTACGGAAGGGTATTGATTAACTGATATATAGAATGGAGATAACATGGAAAACAAAGTGATTCAGGACAGACTTGCACTTCTTCGGAAGAAGATGCAGGAAGAGGGCATTGATTTCTATATGATGCCCACAGCGGATTTTCATAATTCCGAATATGTAAACGATTATTTTAAAGTAAGAGAATATTTCTGCAATTTTACCGGTTCCAACGGCACACTGGTAGTCTGGAAAGACGGCGCGGGACTGTGGACTGACGGCAGATATTTCATCCAGGCAGAAGCAGAATTGGAAGGAACGACCGTAGAACTGTTCCGTATGTTACAGGAGGGAGTTCCCACCATCGAGGAATTCCTGGAGCAGAACATGCAGCAGGGACAGACTTTAGGATTTGATGGCAGAGTTATCGCTGCCATGGATGGCAAAAAATACGAAAAGGTACTGGAAAAGAAGCAGATCCGCATCGCTTATGAGAAGGATCTGGCAGAGAGCATCTGGACAGACAGACCGGATTTTCCTGCCGGAAAAGTAACCGTACTGGATGAGAAAATCGCCGGTAAGAGCGTAGAGGAAAAACTGACAGAGACCAGAGAAAAGATGGCGAAGGACGGTGCCAATGCACTGCTTCTGACCAAACTGGATGATCTGATGTGGCTCTTCAATATCCGCGGTTGTGATGTGGAATGCAATCCGGTAGCAATGTCCTATGCCTATATTACAGAAGAGTCCGCAACCCTGTTTATCCAGCAGAAAGCACTGGATGCACAGGTGACGGAATACCTGGCAGCTCATCGTATCGAGGTAAAGGAATACGACACCGTCGTAGATTTCCTGAAGGCACTCCCTGCGGGCAATGCGATCCTCGTGGACAACAGATATTGCAGTTATACTTTATATAAGACACTGCAGAAGAACCAGCAGCTGATAGAGGGTAAGAATCCCACCGAACTGTTGAAAGCCATCAAGAATCCGGTGGAGCTTGCGAGAATGCAGGAGATCTTTTTAAAGGACAGCGTGGCCGTAACGAAATTTATCTACTGGCTGAAGACCCATGTGGGCAAAGAGAAGATCACTGAGGTGACCGCAGCGGACTATCTGGAACAGAAGAGAAGGGAGATCCCGGAATTCTTAGATCTGTCCTTCCCGATCATCGCAGGTTACAAGTCCAATGCAGCCATGATGCATTACGAAGCAACCCCGGACAACTGTGCGACTCTGGAGCCGGAAGGAATGCTTCTGGTAGATTCCGGCGGACAGTATCTGGGAGGTACCACCGATGTGACCAGAACCATCGTTTTAGGTCCCATTTCCGAAGAGATCAAAAAGCATTACACCATGGTAGCAGCGGCAGTGATGCAGCTGACCCATGCCCACTGGCTCTACGGCTGTACCGGACGGAATCTGGACATTCTGGCAAGACAGCCTATCTGGGATATGGACATTGATTACCAGTGCGGTACCGGACACGGCGTAGGTTATATTCTGAATGTGCACGAAGGTCCCCAGAACATGCGCTGGAGATTCACCGGAGGTATGGTGGAGGCAGTGTTTGAGGATGGTATGGATATCACCAATGAGCCCGGTATCTATATTCAGGGCAGCCACGGTATCCGCATCGAGAATGTTATGGTGGCGAAAAATGATGTGAAGAACGAGTATGGTCAGTTCATGCATTTCGAGACCCTGACATGGGTACCCATCGACAGAGAAGCCATTGATGAAAAGTATCTGAACGATACCCAGAAAAAGTATCTGCACGAGTATCAGAAGACTGTATACGAGAAGATTTCTCCCTATCTGAATGAGGAAGAAAAAGAGTGGCTGGCGGCAGAAACCGGAGTGAAGTAAAGAAAATATAAAATCGGTATAAAATTTTTAACGGTTTCTTGACTTTTTTACTGGGGTTTGAGATAATACACACGATGTGGCAGAAGATAAAGACACATATAAAGAATAAAGGAAAGAGGTTAATGTAAGATGGCAGAGATCAATTTAAGCAAGTACGGCATCACCGGAACCACAGAAATCGTTTACAATCCTTCTTATGAAGAATTATTCAAAGAAGAGATGAAGCCTGAACTGAAAGGCTACGAGAAAGGTCAGGAGACCGAACTCGGTGCGGTAAATGTTATGACCGGTATATATACAGGACGTTCTCCCAAAGATAAGTTCATCGTTGAAGATGAGAACTCCAAGAACACTGTATGGTGGACTTCCGATGAGTACAAGAACGACAACCATCGTATGTCTCAGGAAACATGGGCTGCTGTAAAGGATATCGCTAAGAAGGAGCTGTCCAACAAGAGACTGTTCGTTGTAGATGCATTCTGCGGTGCTAATAAGGACACCCGCATGGCTATCCGTTTCATCGTTGAGGTAGCTTGGCAGGCTCATTTCGTAACCAACATGTTCATCAAACCCACTGAGGAAGAGCTGAAGAACTTCGAGCCTGATTTCGTAGTTTACAACGCATCCAAGGCTAAGGTTGAGAATTACAAGGAACTTGGTCTGAATTCTGAGACCTGTGTAGCTTTCAATATCACCAGCCGTGAGCAGGTTATTATTAATACATGGTACGGCGGAGAGATGAAGAAGGGTATGTTCTCCATGATGAACTACTACCTGCCTCTGAAGGGCATCGCTTCCATGCACTGCTCCGCAAACACCGATATGAACGGTGAGAACACCGCTATCTTCTTCGGTCTGTCCGGAACCGGTAAGACAACCCTGTCTACCGATCCTAAGCGTCTGCTGATCGGTGATGACGAGCACGGCTGGGATGACAACGGCGTATTCAACTTCGAAGGCGGATGCTACGCAAAAGTTATCAACCTGGACAAAGAATCCGAACCGGATATCTACAATGCAATCAAACGTAACGCTCTGCTTGAGAACGTTACTCTGGACGAAAACGGCAAGATCGACTTCGCTGACAAGAGCGTAACAGAAAATACTCGTGTATCTTACCCGATCAACCATATCCAGAACATCGTTCGCCCGATCTCTTCTGCACCGGCTGCGAAGAACGTAATCTTCCTGTCCGCAGATGCATTCGGCGTACTGCCTCCAGTATCTATCCTGACAGAAGCTCAGACACAGTACTACTTCCTGTCTGGTTTCACAGCTAAACTGGCTGGTACAGAACGTGGTATCACAGAACCGACTCCGACATTCTCAGCTTGCTTCGGCCAGGCATTCCTGGAGCTGCATCCTACAAAATATGCAGAAGAACTGGTTAAGAAAATGGAGAAGAGCGGTGCAAAAGCATACCTGGTAAATACAGGATGGAACGGAACAGGCAAACGTATCTCCATCAAAGATACTCGTGGTATCATCGATGCTATCCTGAACGGAGATATCAAGAATGCTCCTACAAAGACCATTCCATACTTCAACTTCGAAGTTCCTACAGAACTGCCAGGCGTTGATCCAGCTATCCTGGACCCACGTGACACATACGCTGATGCTTCCGAATGGGAAACAAAAGCAAAAGATCTGGCTGACAGATTCATCAAGAACTTTGCTAAATACGAAGGAAATGCTGCCGGTAAAGCTCTGGTTTCCGCTGGTCCTCAGAAATAAGAATAAGACTGCCGAAATCAAACTTTTCAAAAGCTTATACAAAAGGACACCGCAAAATTGCGGTGTCCTTTTTTTATGCCGAAATGCCTCCGCATGGCAGTCCAGATGGAGCACATTGCACCCATTGCCCTGCGGCGGGGAATTTGTCGTGAGCAGATACATTTTACATTTATCATACCTGAAAATAAGACTATTATAAACACAAAACAGTCGCCGTCACACGTTTTTTGACGCTGCTGCTTCATACGCCTGCTGATAGAAGGTTTCCTGAGCATCCATCGGGTGTTCGATCGTCATCGGGATTCTGTAATTTCCTTCCGAATCCTCATGACGGGCCTTCTGATTATCATTTAACATGATCCGGAACATCTCAAGCAGACGTTCTCTGATTGCCGGATCGCAGACAGGAGCTGCGACTTCCACACGTCTTAAGGTATTTCGCGTCATATAATCGGCTGACGCAATATAAACTTTCTCTCTTCCCTTACTTCCGAAAATATAAATTCTCGAATGTTCCAGAAATCTTCCTACAATGCTGATCACACGAATATTTTCCGTTGCATCTTTTACGCCCGGGATCAGACAGCAGATACCGCGGATGATCAGATCAATCTTTACTCCGGCACAGGAAGCTTCGATCAGCCTGTCTATGATCTTTTTGTCAGTAAGTGCGTTCATTTTCAGCCCAATATAAGCATCTTTTCCGGCAAGTGCAGCTGCAATCTCATCATCGATCATCGCCAGCACTTTATTTTGCAGACAGAGCGGTGCTACCAGCAATTTGTCTGTGTGTTCTACGACTTCTCCCATCGCCAGTGCCTGGAAAACTCTTCTCGCCTCTTTTGCGATCTCTGTATCGGCTGTCATCAGGGAAAGGTCTGTGTAAAGGCACGCTGTTTTTTCGTTATAATTTCCTGTTCCGATCTGCGTGATATACTGCACTTCATCGCCGGCTTTTCTGGTGATCTGGCACAGTTTGGAATGTACTTTAAATCCATCCAGCCCATAGATCACATGACATCCGGCACGCTCCAGCCTTCTTGACCACTCGATGTTATTTTCCTCGTCAAATCTTGCCTTTAATTCTACAAGTGCCAGCACTTCCTTGCCATTTTCCGCTGCCTCGATCAGAGCTTCCACCACTTTACTCTGTTTTGCCACACGGTAGAGCGTCATTTTTACGGAAAGGACATCTTTGTCGTTTGCAGCTTCATGCAGCATCGTAAGAAACGGTTTCATGCTGTCATACGGATAAGATAAAAATTTGTCCCCCTCCAGAATCTGATCCAGAATCGGTCTGCCTTCTTCAAACTGCACAGATTTCTGCGGAATCCGTTTTTGATAGAACAGTTCCGGCACGTAACGCAGTTTATCCTGGATTTCATAGACAAATGACAGATCCAGCGGTCCCTCATTATAGAAAACATAGTCACGGTCAAGATCCAGATAATGACACAGAGTACTGATCACTTCACCATCCATTTCCCGTGACAATTCCAGACGGATCGGAGCCAGTTTTTTCCTCTGTTTGATCACTTCCACCATAAAATCACGATAATCCAGATCTTCGTCATACAGTGCATCTGCGTCAATATCTGCATTTCTGGTGATGCGGATCAGTGATTTTGCTTTTACACGATAACCCTTAAAAATTTCCGGCATATAATGGAGAATCACTTCTTCTGCCAGAATATAAGTGCCGCGTTTGCCGGGAAGTTCTATCAGACGTTTGAACATACCACTGCTGCATGGAATGATACCCAACTTCTCTTTTCCGCTCTTTGTCTCCAGCACTACGACTGCATAGATTTCTTTATTTCGCAGAAATGGAAACGGCTGTCTTTTTGCCACGATCGTCGGGAAAATGATCGGTGCGATTTCACCCTGAAAATAGCGTTTAACGTATTCGCTTTCTTTTTCATTCATCTTCTTGAAATCCGTGATGCAGATATCATATTCTTCCAGTTCTTCCATGATTTCATCATAAACGACGTTTCTGCGACGGTTCAGTTTTCCGACTTCCGCAAGGATCTTTTTGATCTGCTCCCCAGGTGTAAGATTTGTTTTATTATCACGGATATCTTTCTTCAAAAGCATCTGATCTACGAGCGATCCCACACGCACCATAAAAAATTCATCAAGATTGCTCTGATAGATTGCTGCAAAATTCAGTCTTTCACAGAGCGGCACTTTTTTATTTTCCGCCTCTTCCAAAACACGTTCATTAAATTTCAGCCACGACAGTTCCCGGTTCATATATTTTCTCATTTATTATTCTCTCCTCCTCAATAAAATGTGATGCCCTTAACAGCTTTTTCGTTGCGTGCATTTAAGCCAGACACACGTGAGACCTGGGCTAAATCCCATAAAAATAGCATTCTACCTTTAACCATAAATTTATTTTACTGCCACAAGATCAAATCCTCTGCAATGCCATGTAAAATCCATGTAAAGAATCTTACTATTCGAAAATGAAACCCCACTCAGACAAATCTGTTGCCCACCACTTATAAAAGTTTGAATCTTTTCCAATTAACGTAAAAAGGACAACAGATTTTCTCTGCTGTCCTTTGTATATTCTGCATGATTACATGATGTGCGTCTCTGCACTTTTCTGTTTTTAGTATGGATAGAAGTTTCCGTTTGCATCGGTTACGCCATCGTTACCGAATGTATACTGCATTCCGCCGCTGTCTACCCAGTTTCCGTTTGCATCCTGTGTCACGGAAATATAATTGCCCTGGTCATCATAAAAACCGTTGGTGCTGCCGCCGGTATTACCTCCTGTGTTTCCACCGGTATTGCCATTGTTTCCATTGTTGCCATTATTTCCGTTGTTGCCGTTATTATTTCCGTTGTTGCCGTTATTATTTCCGCTGTTGTCATATGGATAATAATTGCCGTAATTATCGGTTACACCATACTGACCAAAGGTGTAAACAATGCCGTTTCCATCTACCCAGTTTCCGTTGCTGTTTTTATAAACTGTGATCAGATTTCCCTGATTGTCATAGAAACTGCTGGTCTGAGTAGCTCCGCCGTTGTTATTGTTGTTATCACCGCCGTTATTGCCATTTCCGCCGTTGTTGTTATTGTCGCTGTTTCCACCCTGCGGATTGTAGGTAAAGCTTGCACCGTTGCTGTTTGTGATACCGTTTGCATTAAAATAATAAATCGCTCCGCTGCTGTCTACCCAGTTTCCGTCGCTGTCCTGATAGATATAAACTGCGTTGCCGTTGCTGTCATAAACATACTGACCGTTCTGGTTGGAATCAGAATTGCCATCGGTAGAAGCTGTGCTTCCGGACTCGGACTGTGTTGTACTGTTCGACTCGGAAGATGTTGTATTATTCTTTTTAGTCTCAGATGTTGTTGTGCTCGATGTTTTCAGCAGTTTCAGACTCTCCACAGAAGTACGGATCGCTTCCATTGCCGTTGCATCATCCTGCATAACCTGACCATTGACCGAATAAATATCCTCATCTCCTACCAGGTTATATGCTACCGAGTACGCATACTTACTATTTGTACTCTTACATTTGATGGTTGTGTGATATGCCTCGTAAGAACCCATGGTATTTTTCTTGTATTCTACAACTGCATAATCGGTTTTGGATTTTCCGGCTTTCTCCAGATTATTCAGTACTTCTTCTTCAGAGGACGGGAAAACAAGTCCGTTCGTCTCATCTCCGGAATAATGTACGATCGTGATCGTTCCCTGGTTCGGTGACTCAAAGGTCCATTCTTTTGTGCCTTCTTTTTTCATTGTCCAGGTGTCATCCGGAAGTTTGATAGAAATACTGCCATCTTTTGATTTAAATGTTGTGGATGTATTTGTAGCTTTCTTTGCTGTTTCGCTCTCTGTCTGTTTCTCTGTAACACGAATCGTTTCGCTGCTCGTCTCAGTTTCCTGTGCTTTCTTTTTACAGCCGGTAGCCAGACAGGAAATGGACAGAGCGAGTACCAGACAAGTTACGATTTTTGATCTCATTTTCATCTATACTCCTCCATTCTGGTTGTTACCTTCTTTGACTTCCATATTCTACGCTTTCGCAGATATAATGTCAATCAAAAACCGGTTTAATATGGATAGAAAACGCCATTCTGATCGGTTACGCCATCATCGCCAAACTGGTAGGTCATACCGCTTTCATCAACCCACTGTCCCTGGCTGTTTTTGTGAACGGTGATCCAGGTTCCGCCATCATCATAGAAGCCATTGCTATCGCCTTCACCATTATCGGCTGCCGGATTATCGATGTTATTCTCGGTATCCGGTGCCTGTGTTTCCGGCTGCTGCACTACCTCTGTTTCCACTCTTGTCTCCAGATCCGGATGTGTTTCCGGTGTCTGCGTATCCTGGCTCTGATTCTGGTCATCCGATGCCTGATTCTGATCCTCTGCGGCTGAAGTCTGGGCAGAATCCTGACCTGCTCCCCGCTGTGTCTGAGCCTGGGTCTGTTTTGTGCTGCTGTTCGTATCCCCACTGTGGCTGCCGCATCCTGTCATCAGAAGAGCCGATGAGAGGACTGCTGCTGCCATAAAATGTAATGCCTTATTTTTCATAATAATATTTACACTCCTTTATATCCTGTTTTACCATTTGCTGAAATTGCCGTCGCTGTCTGTTGCCCCTTTTTCATCGAAAGTGTAGGTTTTTCCATCACTGCCGATCCAGTTTCCGTTTGCATCCTGTGTCGCTGTCTGATAGTTTCCATTGATATCATAGAAACCAATGACCATGCCATTATCTGAAGAATTGCCGGAACCTGTCAAAGAATCCGACTCTGATCCGGAACCTGTTGTTCCCTGAGGCGGATCATAATAATACTGTGTGCCGTTGGAATCTTCTACGCCGTTTTCTAGGAAAATATAAGAAGTTCCGTTATCATCACGCCAGGTGCCGTCCTCAGACGGATAAGCATAGATCGTATTTCCGTTTGCATCAAAGAAATAGCGGTATTCCTCATCGGTCGATGCACCGGAAGAATCACCTGTACTTTCACCGGAAGTATTGTCTGAAGCAGTATCACCTGTATTTTCCGGATCAGAACTGTTACCGGCATTATCCGAAGATGTACTGCCGTCTGCCGAAGATCCGGAGTTTGCACCAGAATCTGTCTTTTTACTGTCATCATTTAAAACTTTGAAGCTGGTAACGGCACTTTTCACTGCCTGCTGCACCGTACTGTCACTGGATGTCAGCTTTGCCGTGATCGTATAACTCTCGGTGTCCGTATTGATCAGATACTTGATCAGATAAATGTAACCAAGATCTGCGTCCTGCGTGGATGCAGCATAATAATAAAGCTCTGTACCATTGGTGCTGTCTTTTTTATATTCTACCTGAGAAAATGCATTCTCCTGGATATCGTTTAAAAGAGCAATCGCATCTTCCTGAGACTGCGGCAGATTCTTCTCCTTGATCTTTGACTTTTTGTGCGTGATCCGGATCGTGCCGACGCCTTCTTTCATAAATGCCCATTTATTCTCAATGCCTTCCTTTGTCGCCACCCATGCAGAATCCGGAAGATCAAAAGAAAATGAATTGCTCTCTGAGGTATATGTTGTGGCTGCTTCGGTCTGTGCAGTACTTTCGCTCTGAGCTGTCGTCTGTTTCGTCGTCTCCGTCTCAGATGCCTTTTTCTGGCAGCCGTTCATCATAAACATTGCGGCCATTCCGATTACCAATAATGTCGCAATTTTCTTTTTATTATACATGAAAAATCCCCCTTTTCTCTCTGATTTTCAGTGTGTTTCAAGTCCACTCCCTTTTTCATTGTACAATGAAGATGCGGTTAATGTCAACTTTTCTTAACACTTCTTAACAAAATCTACATATTTGGCACACCCTGTGCCCTTCTCTGTTTCAACTTTCGGATCACATGACAGTACGCCGGAATCAGGAAACAGTCTGCCATGATCCATGCCAGAGGACTGGCAAAACATACGCTTGCGAATCCCAGATACGGAACCATGATCACGCCGATAATGGCTCTTGCGATCATTTCCATAACACCTGCAAGGATTGCCAAACCGCTGAATCCTGCTCCCTGAATGGTAAAGCGAACCGCATTGACAAAAACAAGTGCAATGTAAAATCCGCTGTTTGCAAGAATAAACAGCACTGCATTATGTATGATCTCCGTTTCGGATGCATTTATGAACAGAAGCATCCAGTATTTTGCAGAAAAAAGCATGACCAGGAAAATCAGGATCGAGTATGTGATACCGATCAGAACGGATGCCTTTAATCCCTGACCGATACGCTCGATCTTGCCTGCCCCGACATTCTGTCCGGTGTAAGTTGCCATGGCCGAACCAATCGCATCAAACGGACACGCCAGGAACATCGAAAGCTTCGATGCCGCCGAAACCGAGGCAACGGCTGCCGAACCAAGTGTATTGATACCGGTCTGAAGCACGACACTGCCGATCGCTGTGATCGAATACTGAAGTCCCATCGGAATACCCATTTTACAGAGGATACCGATGTGTTTGCCATGCAATTTCCATTCTCCCGGCTCCATTTTCAGGATCGGGAACTTTGTCTTTATACACCACAGAGACAGTACCACGGAAAATGCCTGTGCAAGCAGTGTCGCAAAAGCCGGTCCACGAACGCCGAGTTTCAAAACCGTTACTGACAGGATATCAAATCCGATATTTGCCACTGCTGCCATCAGCAGAAAGATCAGCGGCGATTTGGAATCCCCAAGAGAACGGATGATCCCGGTCAGGAGATTGTAGGCAAGTGTGATCGGTATCCCTGCAAAAATGATAAAAATATAATCATATGCAAGATCCAGGATATCTGCCGGTGTCTTCATGGCGATCAGCACGCTGCGGCATAAAATACAGACTGTGATGCTCATGATCGCCGCAAAAAAAACAGTCAGCCAGATGCTGTTTGCCACAAACCTTCTCATATCTTTATAATCTTTTGCCCCGTAACGCTGTGCGACCGGAATGACAAAACCATTGGCAAGTCCCATACAGAATCCGATGATCATAAAATTGATCGCCCCGGTAGAACCAACGCCCGCCAGTGCATCTTTTCCAAGGAACTGGCCTACAACGATCGTATCTACCATGTTATAAAACTGCTGCAGTAAAAACGTAAAAAACAATGGAATCGAAAATCGCATGATAATCTTCCAAGGTGTACCTTCTGTCAGATCTGTTGCTGCGTTTCTCATTTCCTTACTACCTCCATATTTTAAATTCCATTTTTTGCACAGATATCCGCCAGGCAGCATCTGTCACAGTAAGGCTTTGTTCTTGCTGTACAGACCTCTCTGCCATGATAAACGAGTCTGTGGCAGAAATCACTACCTTCTTCCGGTGGAATGATCTTCCAGAGTGCCATTTCGACTTTTTTCGGATCTTTGATCCCATCTACCAGACCGATACGGTTTGTCAGACGAATGCAGTGCGTATCCGTGACGATCGCAGGCTTTTTGAAAACATCGCCCATGATCAGGTTTGCACTCTTTCTTCCCACGCCCGGAAGCTTTAAAATCGCATCAAAATCACACGGCACTTTGCCGTCGTACTCATCACGCAGCATTTTCATGCATGCACTGATATCACGTGCCTTGCTTTTTCCAAGACCGCATGGCCTTACGATCGCCTCGATCTCTTCCGGTGTCGCTTCCGCAAGAGCATCTACATCCGGATATTTCGCATAGAGATCCTGAACCACAACATTTACCCTGGCATCCGTACACTGTGCCGCAAGCCGGACACTGACCAGCAGTTTCCATGCCGCATCATAATCAAGCGTACAGTCTGCCAGAGGATATTCCTTCTTTAAACGCTCAATCACTTCCAGCGCAAGCTGTTTTTTTGTCATATGCTCCTCCTTATATATTTCCAAAAATCTTTTTGTACCCGTTATTTTATCACAAGAATCGCAGTAAGGATATTCCTTTTTTTTCGATTGTGCAACCCCTTTCTTTTATGGTAAGATAATAAGATGCCAGGATCAAAAGATCTAAATCCACATGAGCTTGCTCATAAGTGGATGAAAGACCTTGAAACCCGCCCCGACCGAAGCGGAGCGTAGAAAGAATTGTGAAAGTACGAAGTACGAAACAATTCATATGGCATCTCATAACTTTCATAACTTCACAAAATTTGACAGGAGTAATTATGATCTTAAATGTAAAAAATCTGACGCATGGTTTTGGTGACCGTGCGATTTTCGACAATGTTTCTTTTCGTCTCCTCAAAGGCGAACATATCGGCCTGATCGGTGCAAACGGAGAAGGCAAGTCCACGTTTATGAATATCATCACCGGAAAACTGACACCGGATGAGGGAACGGTCGAATGGGCAAAAAATGTCCGTGTCGGCTATCTGGATCAGCATTCTGTCCTGGAAAAGGGCATGACGATCGGTGATGTCTTGCGTTCTGCTTTTCAGTTTTTATTTGCAATGGAAGCGGAAATGAACCGTATGTATGAACAGATGGGCGATGCCACACCGGAAGAAATGGAACGTCTGCTCGCCGAGACCGGCACATATCAGGAGCTTTTAGAGCAGCACGATTTCTATATGATCGACACAAAAGTAGACGAGATCGCCCGTGCACTCGGTCTGGAAGAGCTTGGGCTTGACCGTGATGTAACCGACCTCTCCGGCGGACAGCGTACCCGTGTACTGATGGCAAAGCTTCTGCTGGAAAAACCAGACATCCTGCTTCTGGACGAGCCGACCAACTATCTGGATGAGCAGCACATTGAATGGCTGAAACGCTATCTCCAGGATTATGAAAATGCCTTTATTCTGATCTCCCATGATATTCCGTTCCTGAACAGCGTCATCAACCTGATCTATCATATGGAAAACTGCAGACTTGACCGCTATCCGGGCGATTACGATAAATTCCAGGAAGTCTACGCCATGAAGAAAGCCCAGCTTGAGGCTGCCTACAACCGCCAGCAGCAGGAGATCAGCGACCTCAAGGATTTCGTTGCCCGCAACAAAGCCCGCGTCGCTACAAGGAATATGGCGATGGCACGCCAGAAAAAACTGGACAAAATGGACATCATCGAACTGGATCGTGAAAAGCCAAAGCCGGAGTTTCACTTTAAAACGGCCCGTACTTCCGGAAAGATGATCTTCGAGACAAACGATCTGGTGATCGGTTACGACGAACCGCTGACAAAACCGTTAAATATCCGCATGGAACGCGGCGAACGCATTGCCCTGACCGGTGCAAACGGTATCGGTAAGACCACGCTTCTGAAAAGCATTCTGCAGCTGATCAAACCGTATTCCGGCGAAGTGCATCTTGGCGATTATCAGCATATCGGTTATTTTGAGCAGGAGTCCGATACGCAGAACACTTCGACCTGTATCGAAGAGATCTGGAGCGAATTTCCGGCAATGACACAGTACGAGATCCGTTCCATGCTGGCAAAATGCGGTCTGACCACCAAACACATCGAGAGTCAGGTGCGTGTACTGAGCGGCGGCGAGCAGGCAAAAGTACGTCTCTGCAAGATTTTGAACCGTGAGAGCAATATTCTGCTGCTGGACGAGCCGACCAACCACCTCGATGTTGACGCAAAAGCAGAACTGAAAAAAGCTCTTCAGGAATATAAGGGAAGTATTCTGCTGATCTGCCATGAGCCGGAATTCTATCATGATATCGTGACAACCGTCTGGAACTGCCAGGAATGGTCCTTAAAGCTGTAGAAAATTTCCAAGGAAAAAGCTGGCGGCAATCCCGGCAAAAACAGAAAGCAGTGCACCTGCCAGCGTATACCGTGTTTTTGTCACTTTTGCTGCCATAAAATAAACGCTCATCGTATAAAATACCGTTTCCGTGCAGCTGAGCATCAGTGATGCTATGATTCCGATCTTGGAATCCGGCCCGAATTCTTTAAAAATATCCAGAAGAAATCCGGTCGCCGCACTGGCGGAAAACAGACGCACCACTGCAAGCGGCACAAGCTGCACCGGAAATCCGATTCCGGCAAAAAGCCTGCCAAGGATATCCGAGAGCCATTTAAGGAAACCCGATGCCCGCAGGATCCCTACGGCTGTCATCAGCCCGACAAGTGTCGGCAGGATCGCAAATGCCGTGTGGATTCCTTCCCCGGCACCACGCACAAAATCACCGTATGCATCTCTCTTTTTCAGAAAGGCATAACCGACAACGTAAAGCAGAACAAACGGTATCATATACATCGACAAAAAGAGCAGAAATGACAGAAAAATCCCTCCATAAGTCCGTCCGTTTACTGTATCTTATGAAGGGATTTTTGTAACTATTCAGGTAAAGCGGACATTCACAATCCGCTTCGCTACTTGCTCAGCTCTGCTGCCAGAAACACAAAAACATGCTTCAGGATTTTTCCACAGCTGCTTCCGCTTCCATGGTTTCAAGCGTTTCTTTGATTTCTCTTTCTTTTTCAGCTTCTGTCACTTCTTCGACCACATCGGTTTCCTCTGTGCCTGTCTGTGTCTCATTTTCCTGTGCAGTCTCCGCTTTTTCTTCCTGTGGTTTCACAACCTCTTTTGTTTCGTTTTCTTTGCGAAGTTCTACTTTTGCTTTTTCTGCGGTTTCCTGTGCAGCTGCAGCTTCTTCCACAACCGTTTCTCTGACCGGCTCCTGCTCCGGATGCTGCATTCTCTGCGGATCACTCCACACACGCTCCCATGGATTTGGCATACGCTCACCGTTCATATGGATCCCCATGCTCTGTGCATACGGATACGGCATTCCACGATAGAATCTTTTTTCTTCATCAGAAGCACTCTTCATCAGTTTGCGGCCTGCCCATAAAACAAATACAGCAACAACAGCAACCGGAATCTTTGCGATCACAGCACCCGGCAGACTGGTCGGCCCGTAGATGATGTCCGCAAAATATTTGACAACACTCCAGATCATGCACGCCGCCACGATATACAGAACCGTTCCCATGGCCTTTTTACCATCCCGTCTGCTGATGCTGTCCTTTAAGCCTTCGCTCCAGTCCATCCAGTCATCGCCCCAGAGATAATGATCCTCCAATTTTTTAAACGCTTCTGCGTCCATCGAATTCTTGTTGGTTGCATCGAAAAAGCTGTACAGCAGAATGATCGGTGCAAAGAAAAGCAGCGGCTTGATATCCAGCCAGATACCCACTGCACATAACGTTGCAAAGATTGTCATTAAAGACAATCCCTGCTTCATAAATCCCATATACATCTGTCCTGCTCCCGGGATCAGAGAAAACAAAAACATCAATATTTTATTCTTTTGTCTCGCCATTTTCTTTTCCTTTCATAATGTTTTCGCATCACCACATCTGCATGCGAAACGGTATTTCCATCGAAAGCATTTTTAAATCTCATTGCAAAATTCAGAAACACTGCTTCAGCAGTTGTAACGCCTCTGAAAACTTCTCCACCGGAACTGCTGCACAGGAAAGAGCAAGACGGATCCCTTGCTCACTTTCATCCGCAGATAAAAAAGAAAAACCTTTTTCTTCTGCTCTGTACAGAACTTCCCGCAGATTTCCTGCTCCGAAAATTTCCAGAAGGCTTACAAATCCGGTCTCCCCGGCCGTAACTTTTGCCTCTTCTACAAAAATCCTTTTCGCTTCACTGCACAAAATTTTTGTTTTCGCCAAATAGTGTTTCCTGGATTTGCGAATCTGACTTTCCAGATGACCATCCCGGATAAACTGACACAATGCGATCTGTTCCGTTTTGGATGCCGTCTGATTATAAAAATCTCTGCGTCTCTGATATTTTTCCAGAAGATCCGGCGGAAGCACCATAAAACTTAAGCGGATCGACGGCAGCAAAAGCCTGGAAAATGTTCCGAGATAAATGACTCCGTTTCCGCCCGCCAGACCCTGAATGGACGGCGATGGATGATGATAATAACAGAATTCACTGTTGTAGTCATCCTCGATCAGCAAAATATTTTTTTCAGATGCTTCACGCAGTATCTTCATCCGCTCTCCGACCGAAAGAACATCGCCCCAGGCAGTCGCCTGCGAAGGTGACACATAGCAGACATCCGGCTGCTCCTGTTTTCGATCGCACAGTTCAAAACCATGATCCTCAAAAACGGCACGCCCCTGCCGAAATCCCGGATTATAAAACGCAATTTTTTTACGTCCCTCAATCAACGGACACAGAATGTGAAGCAGGCTCTGAACACCCGCTCCGATCACAATATGTTCCGGCGTACAAACCACATTTCGGTTGTTTTGCAAATATCTGCACAGAACCTCCCGCAGATCGTATTCTCCCTGCGGTTCTCCATAAGAGAGCAGACGCTCATCCTGCCGCAGTGCACTTTTGATATACCGCCTCCACAGTTCAAACCGGAAGGTTTCTCTGTCAACACTTGCAGACGCAAAATTGTAAAGCACCGGCTTCTTTTCTTTTTGAGCGGCACTTTTCTGAAATTCTGCCGTTTTTCGCGTCCTGCCGATGTCCGTCACATAAAATCCGCTCTGCGGCCTGGAAATAATATAGCCCTCTGCCGCAAGCACCATGTATGCCGTCTCCACCGTTGTCCGGCTCATCTGTAATTCTGCCGCACACCGCCGGATCGACGGCAGCCTGCTTCCAGGTGCAAGCTGTTGCGACAGAATAAGCTGTTTGTAATAATTATATACCCGCATATAGCGGTGAACAGACTGATTGTCAAGTTCCGGTTTCATAGATCACACTCCTGGAATTTCAAAAATGTCAAAGTTAAATGTCTTTTCTTACAAGAAAAAACCGACTTTTGAACCTTTTTACCCTGACATCTTACAAAACGATAAGCAAAAATAACAAATCCAGTGCCCCGTCGATCAGCAGGCAGGCTCCGAAAAATACCATCGTCATCTTCACAGCCCCGAATGGGTTGAAAAGCAAAGCCACACCAACGATCATCAAAAGAATCCCGATCGTCAGAAGCTTGCCCCAGCCGATTGCATCCAACACACGCAGATCCAGTGCTCTCTGGATTTTGCTGATACCGTCCAGCATCAGTACCACGCCAAGCAGAAACGGCAAAAACGATACCACCGTCTGCGGCGTGATCAGACAGAACATGCCAAGTGCAATAAAGATCACACCGAGGATCAGTTCGCCCTTTGCCTTACCTTTCTGGCACTGGAGCACATGCAGAAGTCCGTATGCCGCCGCAATCACGCCGCAGCCATAACAGATCGCCCGCACACTGGTATCAGGCTTCAGCACCAGAAACAGTCCCAGAAGGATATAGCCTGCTGTCTGAAGAATCTGTATTGCTTTTATCTTACTTCTCATAAAAACACTCCTTCCCTTTTTTCATAAAAATCACTATGAAAACAGTCTACCACGAAGCGGATCCGGATACAATGTACCATTTGGAAGATTTGTCTAGGTTCTTATTGTTTATGTTGACTTTAATTATATTTCAAAAATATATTAAAATAATGAGAGTTATGCGTTAATATTATTTTCAAGCATATCTTTCTGAATTTCTTCGTGCAAATAAATCGGAGGTGATCTCGATGAGTATATTCGAATACG
>OLSP01001552.1_pt1 | contig 20884 bp, 18 predicted proteins | sample 1672941 | NCBI WGS metagenome assembly OLSP01 (sample SAMEA3136739, study PRJEB25190) | human gut metagenome | reverse complement strand
CGACGGTGGACAATGTATTCGATTATATAGAACTTTTATGAAGAAAAAAGATCCGGAAGCAGCAAATATCGTGATGGGACATAATGAAGAAGATCTGTTGGGACTTGGGACAATTTTTTCATTACTTGCATACAAAAAACTTTATGATGGAGAATATCATCCGAAACAATGCGTGATTTTAGAGCAGGAATTAAAGATTGTCATAGAACTTTCTGCTGCTGCTCCGGTGAATGTATCTTGTGGAAATTCAGATTTTTATCTGAGTGTAAATGGATACGAAGCAAGAATGCTGGTACACCTTAAAGAAGGTAAACTCCGTCAATATTACAGAAATTATAAAGATTATGAGTTTATTCCGGGAGAAGACACTGCAATGCCAAAGTCCATTACCAGATATATGGATAAAAGCCTTAAAATCGCGACAACTCCTCAAACTTGCTATACCTGGTTTAATTGCGATGAGGATTTTTTGAATAATGAAAAGAAACAGATGCAATATCTGACACATACACTTCCTTTTTTTCTGGATAATCTGAATAAATAGAACATGATATCTGAGAGACAGATAGGCTTAAAACATATTAGAGCAAAAAAAGACCTGACAGTTTAATGCCAGGTCTTTTAATATTCTGAAATTATTCTTCTGTAGCTTCTTCAGCTGCCGGAGCTTCCAGAGCTTTCATGCTAAGGCTGATCTTCTTGTCATCTCCGTTGAAATCAACAACTTTAGCCTGGATTTCCTGTCCGATTGTAAGCACATCAGATGGTTTTGCAACGTGCTCTCTGGAAATCTGAGATACATGAAGAAGTGCATCTACTCCAGGAGCAAGCTCTACGAATGCACCGAAGTCTGTCATACGAGCAACTTTACCTGTTACTACATTTCCAACTGCGAAATCCTCGGCTGCTGTAAGCCATGGATTCTCCTCCGGGAATTTCATTGTAAGAGCAATCTTCTCACCCTTGATGTCTTTGATCATAACCTTAACAGTCTCACCAACTGTGAAAACCTTCTTCGGGTTCTCTACTCTGCCCCAGGACATCTCAGAGATGTGAAGCAGTCCGTCAGCGCCGCCCAGATCAATGAATGCACCGAAATCTGTAACATTCTTAACAACACCGTCTACAGTATCGCCAACATGGATGCGCTCCATAAGCTCCTGCTGTTTCTTAGCCTTCTCAGCAACAAGAAGCTGTTTGCGGTTACCAATGATGCGGCGTCTTCTTGGATTGAACTCTGTGATAACGAATTCGATCTCCTGATCAGCGTATTTGCTGAGGTCTTTCTCATAAGTATCGGAAACAAGGCTTGCAGGGATGAATACACGAGTCTCCTCAACATTTACACATAATCCGCCGTCAAGTACCTGAGTTACAGGAGCAGTTAATACTTCCTGGTTCTCGAATGCTTCCTCAAGACGTTTGTTGCCTTTCTCTGCAGCAAGTCTCTTGTAGGTTAAGATAACCTGGCCTTCGCCATCGTTTACCTTAAGCACTTTGGCTTCCATGGAGTCACCTACATGTACAGCGTCGGTAAGTACTATGGAAGGATCATTGCTATATTCACTCTTGGTGATAATACCATCAGCCTTATAGCCAATGTTCAGGATAATTTCATCTTCTTTTACATCGATGACCTTTCCCTGTACGATTTCTCCATTTCTGATTGTTTTTACGGAATCTTCCAGCATCTGTTCAAAACTTAATTCTGACATGTTCTTGAACCTCCTCAATAATTTTCTTTGGGGTGGAAGCCCCTGCTGTAATACCTACATAACTACTGCATTGGAACATTTCAGAATCCAAGTCTACAGGTGTTTGTATATAGTAAGTATTTCCACATTCCTTTTTACATATTTCAAACAGCTTTTGAGTATTGGAACTATGTCTGCCGCCTACGACCAACATAGTGTCTACCTCTCCGGCTATGCTCTTTGCTTCTCTCTGCCGTTCTTCGGTAGCATTACAAATAGTGTTTAAAATATTAAGAATATTTAAAACAGTATTATCATACCTCTTTTTGCGGAGAATTTCAACTAAATCTTTAAATTTATTGTAATTAAATGTTGTCTGCGACACAATACATATGTTTTTACCCGGCGGAGGCACAAAATCCAGCGCATCCTGTTCCGTTTTTATGACGGTGCAGGGACCCATGCACCAGCCGCAGATTCCTACAACCTCCGGGTGATCCGGATCGCCGATGATCACCACATGGGAACCTGCCCTGCTCTCTTTCTCCACAATCCTGTGGATCTTCAGCACAAAGGGACAGGTCACATCCACATAGGAAAGTCCGTATTCTTCCAGACGGTCGTACACTTCCTTTCCAACGCCGTGGGAACGGATCACTACGGTGCTGCCTTCCGGGAGCGTCTTCAGATCCTCCTCAGAGGCAACCCGGACGCCTTTTTTCTCCAGGTCGTTCACCACTTCCTCATTGTGAATAATGGGGCCAAGAGTAAACAGCTTGTCCGGATGGCTGCCGATCAGCTCGTAGACCTTGTCTACCGCGCGCTGCACACCAAAGCAAAAGCCTGCTGTTTTCGCAACCTTTACTTCCATGGTTTATTCCACCTTATCTCTGTAAATTCCAAGAATTGCGGCTACCACTTCCTCAATGTTCATATTGGAGGAATCCACAAGCACTGCATCCTCAGCCTGGCGAAGAGGGGAAATCTCTCTTGTCATGTCCTGATGGTCGCGGATCTCGATATCCTTCTTAATATCTTCCAGATCTGCTTTCTCACCCTTGGCAAGGTATTCCTCATAGCGTCTGTTCGCTCTGGTCTCTACGCTTGCAGTGAGGAAAATCTTCACCTGGGCATCGGGCAGAACAATGGTTCCGATATCGCGGCCGTCCATTACCACATTGTTCTTCTCTGCAAGATTTCTCTGCAGGTTGAGAAGATGTGCGCGGACTGCCGGGTTGGCAGAGGTCTTGGACGCCATATTTCCCACTTCTTCCGTGCGGATACAGGCATTAACATTCTCCCCGTTCAGGATCACCAGCTGTTCTCCATCTTCATAGCGGATAGAAACCTCTGCTTCCTGACAGTGATCTGCAACTGCCTGGGAATCCGTTCCGTCGATTCCTTTCTTCTGCAGATAAAGTGCAACTGCACGGTACATGGCACCTGTATCTACATAGATAAATGAAAGCTCCTTTGCCACTCTTTTGGCAATGGTGCTCTTGCCGGCTCCTGCCGGTCCGTCAATGGCGATATTGCATCCCATTATTGTGTTACCTCCTGGTACATTTTGTATCTGATATCAGGGGCAAAAGGTCAAAAAGCTGTTCGTGCTTGCACGATAAAGCTTTTGAACTTGGGCCCCGCAGAATTGCGGGAGCTGCCTCGCAGCAGAGCAATTCGCAGATATCAGGTTAGGGGCAATTTTGACCCTAACATTCCTTATTTGATAATACCACATTTTCAGGCATTTTTCAACGCCATGGCAGCCAGATATGCGGTGGACCATGCAATCTGAAGGTTATAGCCGCCTGTTACCGCGTCCAGATCCAGCACCTCTCCAATGAAGTAAAGGTTCTTCACCTTCCTGGACTCCATGGTGCCCGGCTGTACCTCCTTCACGGAAACACCTCCTCTAGTGATAACCGCTTCCTTGTACTCTCCCATTCCATTGATGGTAAATGGGAACGCCTTCACCAGTTCTTCAAAGTGGATCCTCTCTTCCCTGGAAATGTCATGGATCTTCTTTTCCGGCGAAATTCCTCCGAGCTCCAGCATAACCGGCGTCAGAGAAGATGGGAAAAGTACCCCAATCACATTCTTAAACTGCTTATTCTGTCCTGCCTCAAACTCCCTTAAGATCCTGGCGTCCAGCTGCTCCATGGTAAGGGCCTGCTTTAAGTCCAGATAAGCATTAAGCTCGCCGGATTTCTGCAGCTGTTTGCCAATGTGGGCACTTGCAGATAAGATCATGGGACCAGTCACGCCAAAGTGAGTGAACATCATCTCGCCGAAATCCTGGAAAAGAACTTTCTTCCCGGATTTGATGGTCAGCTCTGTGTTCTTCAGGGAAAGGCCCTGGAGTCTGGGAATGTAGTCTTCTTTTGTTTTAAGAGGAACCAGGGACGGGGAAAGCTCTGTCACCTTATGGCCTGTCTCCCGGGCAAAGCGGTAGCCGTCTCCTGTGGAACCGGTCGCCTGATAGGAAAGCCCTCCGGTAGCAACCAGAACGCAGTCCCCCTCCAGGAAGTTTCCGTCAGATAACTGCACGCCTGTGACTCTGCTGTGGTGTGCCTTTTTCTCATCCACATCGGGTTCCTCATAAGGGTCAGCACTTACAGTTTTCACTTCTGTGCGAAGGTGAATGTGCACGCCTGCCTTCTTCAGTTCCCGCTCCAGGCCGCGGATAATATCAGAAGAACGGTCGGATACAGGGAATACACGATTGCCTCTTTCTGTTTTCAGCGGTACGCCTGCTTCCTCAAAAAACTCCATGACGTCCTGGGGTGTAAAGGAATAGAAGGCGCTGTACAGAAATTTGGGGTTGGACATCACTGCCTTGAACAATTCTTCCGTGTCACAGTTATTTGTAACATTACAGCGTCCCTTTCCTGTAATATACACTTTCTTTCCAAGCTTCTCATTTTTTTCCAGGATGTGGACTTCATGGTCTGCTCTTGCCAGGAAAACGCCTGCCATCATTCCGGCAGCCCCGCCGCCTACGATCAGTATTTTACTCATATAAAACCTTTCACATTTCTTTTTTAAAAAGACACGTGCAAATATTTTCTGCACGTGTCTTTCGTCATTGTTACCGCAGGTACAGCCATAACGGCTGCCCCTTCGGTAAATTATTCATCACTGATTAAACCGGATATGCTCCGTTCTTAGTATCAGCAGCAGTCTCATCAACCTTTGTCTGCTGAGCCTGACGATACTTGAAGAAATCAGTAGCAACCTGCGGGAACAGTGCATAGGACAGAACATCCTCATCCTGCTCCTTGTACTGTGCCATCTCTCCCTCAAGCTTATCCAGCTCGTTGTCCAGAAGGTCTGCCGGACGGCATGTGATCGGTTTTACATCACCGATGCACTTCTTCTGTACTTCCGGATTGAATGGTTTTGCTGTTGCGCCGTATTTTCCGCTGAGAACATCCTTTGTCTCTTTGGTAACCATCTTGTATCTCTCGCCCATAAGAACATTGAATACAGCCTGTGTACCAACGATCTGGGAAGACGGAGTAACAAGCGGCGGCTCACCAAGGTCTTTACGAACACGCGGAACTTCTTCAAGAACATCATAGAATTTGTCTTCTGCATGCTGCTCCTTCAGCTGGGAGGTAAGGTTGGATAACATACCACCCGGTACCTGATACAGAAGAGTCTTGATGTTTACACCAAGGTTCTTCGGATTGAGAAGACCGCTCTCAAGAGCCTCGTCACGCATTGGACGGAAGTAATCTGCGATTTCAGCAAGGAGCTGCTGATCAAAGCCTGTATCATATGGTGTTCCCTTGAAGGTCTCAACCATAACCTCTGTTGCAGGCTGGGAAGTACCAAGTGCAAATGGAGACATTGCAGTGTCGATAATATCAACGCCAGCTTCAACAGCCTTTAAGTAAGTCATGGAAGCTACACCTGAGGTGTAATGTGTATGAAGATCGATCGGGATCTTAACAGTCTCCTTCAGTGCGGTAACAAGCTCTGTTGCTTTATATGGAAGGAGAAGTCCGGCCATATCCTTGATACAGATGGAATCTGCTCCCATTTCCTCGATACGTTTTGCAATGCTTGTCCAGTATTCCAGAGTATAAGCATCACCAAGTGTATAGGAAAGTGCAACCTGTGCATGGCCATGCTCCTTGTTTGCAGCATGTACAGCAGTCTGAAGATTACGAAGGTCATTCATACAGTCAAAGATACGGATGATATCAATACCATTTGCCAGAGATTTCTGTACAAAGTACTCAACAACATCATCTGCATACGGACGATATCCAAGAATGTTCTGACCACGGAAAAGCATCTGCAGCTTGGTATTCTTGAATCCGTCACGTAATTTACGAAGTCTTTCCCACGGATCCTCATGAAGGAAACGAAGGCTTGCATCGAAAGTAGCACCGCCCCAGCACTCTACTGCATGGTAGCCTACTTTATCAAGTTTATCAACGATTGGAAGCATCTGCTCTGTTGTCATACGGGTTGCAATCAGGGACTGATGTGCATCACGCAGAATGGTTTCCACAATTTTAACAGGTTTTTTTTCAATTTCTGCCATAATTGTTCTCCTTATTTATTTAGTTCATCCGGACTTCCCGGTTTCACTATAGAAAGCCGGGAAAAATCCGAATTTCTGGTATCATTATTAGATTCCGTAAATAGCCATAAATGCTCCGGCAGCAACGGCTGTACCGATAACACCGGCAACGTTTGGTCCCATTGCATGCATCAGAAGGAAGTTGGTAGGATCTGCCTCAGCACCAACCTTCTGGGAAACACGGGCTGCCATAGGTACCGCAGATACACCGGCGGAACCAATAAGCGGATTGATCTTGCCGCCTGTAAGCTTGCACATAATCTTTCCGAGCATAACACCGCCGAAAGTACCACATGCAAATGCCACAAGACCTAATACAACGATCTTCAAAGTATCCACATTCAGGAATGCCTCTGCACTTGTGGAAGCACCAACAGATGTACCAAGCAAAATAACTACGATATACATCAAAGCATTCGATGCTGTCTCTGTCAACTGACCTACTACGCCGGATTCTTTAAACAAGTTGCCAAGCATAAGCATACCAACAAGTGGTGCGGTACTTGGAAGAATCAGACATACAATAACCGTAACGATAATCGGGAAGAGGATTCTCTCCAGTTTGGATACCGGACGGAGCTGCTCCATCTTGATTTCTCTTTCCTTTTTCGTTGTCAAAAGTTTCATGATAGGCGGCTGAATGATCGGAACCAGTGACATATAAGAATATGCCGCCACCGCGATCGGTCCCATTAAAGCGGTCTGTCCAAGTTTTCCGGCAAGGAAAATGGAGGTAGGACCATCTGCTCCACCGATGATGGAGATCGCTGCTGCTGCTTTTCCGTTGAATCCAAGGAAGATCGCAAGGAAGTATGCAACATAGATACCAAGCTGTGCAGCTGCTCCGAGGAGGAAGCTCTTCGGATTGGCGATCAGCGGACCGAAGTCTGTCATCGCACCAACGCCCATGAAGATCAGGGACGGAAGGATACTCCACTCATCGAGGATATAGAAGTAATGCAGAAGACCACCAACACCGTTGGACATGTCTTCCGGATTTGCCATAATGTCCGGGTAGATATTTACCAGGAGCATACCAAAAGCGATCGGAACCAGAAGAAGCGGCTCAAAACCTTTTTTGATAGCAAGGAATAAGAATACACACGCCACCGCGATCATCAGATAGTTTCCCCATGTCAGGTTAAAAAATGCTGTCTGATGGATCAGGTTGGACAGGGTTTCTATTACATAAGACATTTGATTACCTCCCGTCCTAGTTCATTGTAGCCAGAGTATCTCCGTTTTCTACGGATGCGCCTTCGGATGTGTCGATGCTGGCTACAGTACCATCCTGAGGAGCTACAACCGGGATCTCCATCTTCATGGATTCCAGGATCACGATGTTGTCTCCTGCTTTTACTGCCTGTCCTGCGGAAGCTACGATCTTGAGGACTTTACCTGGTACAGAAGCGGTAACTTTGACTGCGCCTGCTCCTGCTGCCGGTGCTGCTGCTTTAGGAGCTGCTGCCGGTGCTGCCTTCGGTGCTGCTACTGGAGCTGCTGCCGGTGCGCTTACGCTTCCTGTTTCTTCTACAGTAACTTCATATGCTGTTCCATTTACGGTGATTGTATAGCTTTTCATTTTTAATCCTCCTAAAATTGTCAATTACCTTTTTTTGCGGTTGATCTTACGGATGGAGCGTACAACAAATCCGTCTGTTGTAGTTCCCTCTGATGCTGCGATCGCTGCTGCGATCACGGCGATCAGCTCTGAGTTATCAGTTTCTTCCTGAACAGGTGCTGCTGCCACCGGAACCGGTGCAGGAGCCGGAGTTGCTGCTTCTTCTTTTTTCTTTTTAACCTGCTGTGCTCCTGAACCCGGAATGTATTTGAACAGGGAGATCAGGAAGATCAGCATGGCCAGAATCACGAATACAGTACCGATTCCCATAAGAGTGTTAAGTGCTGCATTCTTCATGGTTGTTCCAAAAGAATACTGAATATCGACTGCCAGTGAAGTAGGAGTCAGGTTCTTGTCAAATACATAAGTAAATTCAGCGTCTTCTTTTTCGAATTCAACCGGAATAACTGCTGTATATTCATCACCTGAATATTCGATCTCTACATCACCGGTTTCCTTCAGCTCACCCAGGTCGTCTTTGGTTCCGTCCCAGGCTGTCATTGCACTTGAAGTAAACGCATCGTCGGACTCCATGTACTGCTCGATCTGATCATCAGACAGTCCGATGATCTCATCTGTCAGTCCTTCTGCATAAGTTTCAATCTGGTTTTTGACGGTTTCGTCGATCTCACCATCTGCCCAAACAACTGCTGCACCGGAGAACATCAGGGATGCGGCGCAGGCAAAAGCAGCGCAGGTAGTGGATGCTTTCTTTAACATCTGATTCATATGCTCACCTCGCTTAGACTGTGCCATGTTTCTTAGCTGGACGGTCTTCTCTCTTTGTGAACAGCATCTCAAATGCTCCGATCACGTATTTACGTGTGTCAGCCGGAGCGATCACAGTATCTACATATCCTCTTGCTGCGGCAGATTCTACGCTGGACTGCAGTTCTCTGTACTCTGCAGCTTTCTCGTTGATAACAGAAGCTTCTGATCCCGGGTACATGATCTTTGCTGCCATGGAAGCATCCATCATTCCGATTTCTGCATTGTCCCATGCATAAACGATATCTGCACCTACAGATTTGCTGTTCATTGCCACATAAGCTGTGCCGTATGCTTTGCCGATGATGACATTTACCTTCGGAACGGTTGCGGATGCAAATGCATGAACCAGTTCTCCGACGGATTTAGCCATAACTTTCTCGCCGCATACAGTTGCCTTGAATCCTGTTACATTTGTAAGAGTCAGTACCGGGATATCAAAAGCGTCACAGAATTTCACGAATCCGGCTGCTTTTCTTGCTGCTCTTGCGGAAAGAGTGCCGTCGAATTCTTCTGCCTTCTCACCTTCTGCATCGTAAACTTCTGTTCTGTTGGCCACTGCACCTACAGTCATTCCGTTTACACGAAGGAATCCTGTAACAACGTCTTTGCCGAAGTCTCTCTTGGTCTCGAAGAAGATTCCGTTGTCTGCGATTCTGGAAAGTGCAATGGAGGTATCTCCTGCGCATGCTGCGATATCCTCGCATGCACGGTTCAGATCATCTGTGCACTCTGCGAAAGAATCATTGTCTTCGAAGTTGGATGGAAGAAGGCTTACAAGCTGACGGATCTCAGCAAGGATCTCTTCTTCAGATTCTACAGCATCGATAAGTCCTGTCTCCTCGCTCTGGAAAGCAGCGGATGCTGTGTCACATTTCTCTGTGTAGTTTCCATCAAGTGCGTTCGGGCTGTTTACGAACATTTTGCCTTTTTTGGCTTCGATGAATGTGAAATCAGTCAGTGCCGGAACAACTGCCATTCCTCCGCCACAGGTACCGAATACCGCTGTGATCTGCGGGATCATTCCGGATGCCATTGTCTGTTTGAAGTAGATTCCACCGAATGCTTCCAGTGCATCTGTTGCTTCCTGAAGACGCATTCCTGCACAATCTACCAGTCCGATCACAGGTGCTCCTGTTTTGATAGCAAGGTCATATAATGCGGAGATCTTCTTTGCATGCATCTCGCCTACAGTTCCGTTCAGTACGGAAGCATCCTGGCTGTATACATAGACAAGATTCCCATCGATCACACCATATCCGGTGATAACACCGTCTGAAGGCGCTTTTTTCTCAGTCATGTTGAAGTCTGTGGATCTGGCTGTTACGCTTTTCCCGATTTCAACAAAACTGTTGGCGTCAAGCAAAGAAGTGATTCTTGTGCTCGCTAAGCTTTGTGTTGCATTACTCATTCTCTTTTGCCCTCCATGTTTATAAAATTTTAAAATATAACCAAAATTTTAGCCGATTGTAATTGTAACCTGTTTTCAAGTTTTTTTCAATACATTTCGTTTTTTTTGTTAATTTTTTAACCCTAAAAATTATTTTATAACAATACAAAATTTTTGGCCAAAAAAAGAAAAGCCCTCTCCTCGCGGAAAAGACTTTTTGCCCTCTTTCATCTCCTTAATGAAAAAATCTATCAGAAACATGCTCCAGCGTCCGGCTGAAAGTTCTCTCCCCGACAGACTGTTCTGCCAGTACCGGGTAAGCAGAGAGCAATTCCCCATTCAGCCGGAATGTCACCTGCCCGATCTCATCTCCCCGTCTTACAGGAGCTTCGATCGAAGACGGCACTTTTACCTGACAGGTCACATTTTCCCTGTCAGAAAGAAGCATGCAGGTTTCTTTCTGTTCTTCGGAGATATCGAGAAGACCGTGCAGATATATCTTCTTTCTGCCGACAGGATCTCCCGTGAATCCATTTTTGACCTGGATCAGAGGAATCTCGGGGTCTTTCCACCAGCTGCGGTATTTATAATTTTCTTCGCCGTAATTAAGAAGTGCTGCGGTATCCTTCCATTTGTAAGTCTTGTGGTTCGGCCAGCCGCTTCCCAGAAGGGCAACAATGAAAGTCCTGCCGTCTTTTTCCTCTGCACAGACATAACAGTAGCCCGCATCTCCTGTGTAGCCGGTTTTTCCTGACAGGATGCCTTCTCTCATATCCAGGAACGCATTCGCATTGTGGAGAGAAAATGTCCGATTCTTCTCAATATCTGAAAAAGAATAGTCCCTTGTCTCGGTGATCTTGAGGAACATCGGATTCTGTATGGCATAGCGCATGATAAGCGCCAGGTCCCGTGCCGTTGTATGATGGCTGCCTCCACTGTCTCTGGCGTCCAGCCCGTTCGGTGTCACAAAATGTGTGTCCGTACAGCCGATCTCTTTCGCTTTCTGGTTCATCATGGCTGCAAATCCTTCCACAGAACCTCCGATATGTTCCGCGATCGCGACCGCGGCATCGTTGTGGCTCTGCAGCATCAGAGAGTACAAAAGGTCTTCCAGATAATACTGCTCTCCTTTTTGGATACCAAGCCGTACATCTGGCTGCGCGGCAGCATTGGAAGAAACCTGTACATAATCATCGCCTTTACCGTTTTCCAGGGCAAGGATGCAGGTCAGGACTTTCGTGGTGCTTGCATTCGCTCTCGGTGTTTCGCCCTCTTTTTCATACAGGACACGCCCCGAATCCCCATCCATCAGAACTGCCGAAAGCGCATAAAGATTTCCGGGCGCACTGCTTTCCCCGGAAGCAGCACAGACTGTGGAATTTATCAAAAAAACTGCTATGACCAGAATCGTGACCGTGATATTATATCTGCGTTTCATATCCCACCTCTTATTCTTTATAGGATATTTTATGCAGACCTGTCCTCATTATATGTCTCTGTTCCTTCCGGTTCCAGTAAGCCGGTCAGCCGTTATAAGTCTTATACCATCTCTCGCCCAGCGGTCTGTCTTCTTTTGAAAGTCTGAATAATTCCTCAAGGTACTGCGGTGCTTCCTTTATCTCCCTGTCATACAGTCCGTGCAGGGCATGGACCGGAACTGCGCTCCCCGGGACCGGGTCTTTCGCCATGAAATATTCCATCATGGAATCAGACAGCTTCTTGCCGGCAAGCCTCGAAAGCACCGTGAGAAATTTCTTACGCCTGCCCTTGTTATCATAAACCAGACAGTTTGTGATCAGCTTCATGCGCCTCAGAGATTTCAGGATATCTCCTGTCGCTATTTTGGGGATCGCACGGTGGATCACTCTGGCATAGGTAATCCTCGGAAATACACCGCATGCCGGGTAATAATGATATGGATTTTTATGAGTTTCCAGCATCAATGTCCGGTCAAATTCCTTCTCAAGAAGGGTATGCGTGATCACTTCCTTCGCTGCCATATCCTCGATATAGGGATGGCAGGCGCTGTCCAGAAGATAGTGGCATCCGAATCCAAGAAGATAGGCAAGAAGCTTCTCATCGTGAGTTTCCCGCACGATCGCCATTCCCCTCTCAAAAAAAGGAGCCGCTTTTTCCTTATGCATGCGGATCCCTGTTGTGGATACCTTTGGTTTCAGCATGTGATAAAACAGGATATCCGGTCCGTGAAGTCCGATCCGGTACAGATTAACATTTCTCTGAATGACCATCTGCATCTCCTTCGGAAGTTTGTGATAAATTTTTTTACCAAATAAGTCATGTGCATAGGTCGTCGGCATTTTGTTTTCCTCCTAAACATCCAGGCGAAGCTGTACTTCTTCCTCGGCTTCCGCCTTAAAATCTTCCAGACGGACCGGATCTACAGCAGGAAGTTCTTCCAGCCCCTGTACGCCAAAACAGCGCAGGAACTCTTCGGTCGTCCCAAGGAGGATCGGTCGTCCCGGCGCATCCAGTCGTCCAAGCTCTTTTACAAGCTCATATTCTACCAGTTTGTTGATCGCATGATCACATTTTACCCCGCGGATCTTCTCGATCTCTGCCTTTGTGACCGGCTGTTTGTACGCGATAATAGAAAGTGTCTCCAGCATGACATCTGTCAGTGCCGGTTTCTTGGGATGCAGGGCAAGACGGATCAGACATTCGTAGTATTCTTTTTTGGTGCACATCTGATAGGACTGCTCCAGTTCGATGATCTGGATCCCTCTGTCTTCCTCCTGATAACGGTCCATCATATTGTTGAGAAGTTTTCGCGTTGTCTCCTTGTCCTGCTGGATCGCACTGGCGATCTGCGTCAGCTCCACGGATTCTCCCATGGTAAAAAGCACCGCTTCGATCGCCGCTTCTAATTTCTTTATTTCCATATGATTCCTCAATCTCTGTATTTATTCGTCTGCAAATTCTGTCAAATGTGTCCATTCTACAGGGTCCCTGACAACATCCACCTGAATATCATCGAACAGCTCGTCCTGCTCCACGTGAATATATCCCATCTTCATCAGTTCCAGAATAGAAAGAAAAGTCACGATAAGCTGCACTCTTGACTTCTGCCCGACAAGTAGCTGACGGAAACTGAATTTCCTGTGGTTTCCTGCATATTCCTTCATTTCGAGCATTTTTTCAGAAAGACTGACTTCTTCTTTCTCGATCGTTCCAAATCTGCTTCGGATCGGGTCGATCTTGTCCTCCTGTTTCTTAAGGATCGACTGATAAATGCTGTGCAGTTTCTCAAGGGTAAGTCCCGCAAGAAGTTCCCTCGGGTCGACCGGCTCCCTGTACTTCATTACCTCGTCCGGAACAGTAGCTCCCTTATAAAAAACTCCGACAGCCCCGTCCATCCTGTCTTTCAGTTCATAGGACATATATTTATACATCTTATATTCCAGAAGTTTCTGGACAAGTTCTTCTCGCGGATCCTCTTCCTCACCCTCTTCGTTCACTTCTTTCGGGAGAAGCATTTTACACTTGATGTCGAGAAGTGTCGCCGCCATGACAAGAAATTCGCTCATGACGCCTAAGTCTTCTTTTTCCATGGAGTGAATATATTCCATGTACTGATCTGTGATCTCCACGATCGGAATATCATAGATATCGATCTTGTTTTTTTCGATCAGATGGAGAAGAAGGTCAAGAGGTCCTTCAAAGACGTTAATTTTTACCGGTATTGCCATTTGCTGTTTTCCTTCCTGTTTTGTGAGAGTCTTCCTTATGGGCAGACGGACAGAATTCGATCACCAGAAGCTCCCTCGGATTGTGGAGACGGATCGGTATCGTATGCTCTCCAAGCCCTGCACTGACAAGCATCGTGCTTTTGCCGCTTTGGAATCTGCCGCAGCAATACGGCGGAAAAAGGAGATACTGCGGGCAGGTCAGCCCGTGATTCTCGCCAAAGCGCAGGATTCCCCCATGATAATGTCCGGACAAAACAAGGTCCGCACCCCAGGAAAGATACGTATTTCCATATTTAGGGTTATGTGCCAGAAGAATATGTATCCCCGACATGAACGGTGTCCCGAGAAGTTCTTCCAGCTCTGTGAGACTGAGTTTTGGAGAATTCGGTTTGTGATAATATTCGATTGGAAGTTCCAGTCCGTGAAAGATAAAATCAGTTCCACAAAAATTCGAAGATATGCGCTCATTATGCAGAAAGCACACACCTGCACTAGTGAGCAGCCGTTCATAATTCAAGTACTCCTGCCGTACTTCAGGATTCAGAAGCATCTTATACTCATGGTTCCCAAGCGTATAAAAAACCGGTATCTTCTCACTCAGACGGCTCAGAAGCACTGCTGCCGCCTGAAGCGTCTCAGTCTTTCGGTTGACGATCATATCTCCGGCGACAAGAACTGCCGCCGGATCATGTTTCAGAACAGCGTCATATAATTCCTGATGATTATTGCCATAGATAAGGCCATGAAGATCTGTCAGAAATGCAAATCTTACTTTATGTCCGTTTTTCAGTTTATCTGTGTGAATCTCATATGTTCTGGTTCTGAATGTTTTTTTCATGTAATTCCCCAATATTTTTTATTTACCGAAACCGCAGTTCGGGAAGGTGCAGGATGCACAGTTCAGGCAGAGTCCGCCCTCTCCGTAGGCTGCGATCTCCTCAGCACGGATCGGATCATCTGCCATGACACGCGGAAGGATCAAGTCAAAGACTGTTCTCTTGGCGTACATGACACATCCCGGAAGTCCGAGGATCGGCACTGTCCGCTCTCCGTCCTTATAATAGGCGAGAAGCAGCATGGCTCCCGGAAGCACCGGAGCTCCGTATGTGACGATATCTGCCCCTGTATCCTTGATCGCGCCAGGTGTGCGGTCATCCGGGTCCACGCTCATCCCACCGCTGCAGATCACAAGGTCTGCGCCTTCTTTGATAAAGTTCAGAATGTCGGCTGTGATCTGTTTTCGGTCATCACCCGGTGTGGTCTGCCCCATGACAGGACAGGCATATTCCTCCAGTTTATCTTTAAGGACCGGTGTAAAAGTATCCTTGATCAGTCCGTTCTTTACTTCGCTTCCGGTGGTCACGATCCCCGCCTTCTTATTTTTGAAAGGAAGAATGGAAAAGATCGGCTCCTCTCCTGCCACTTCCTCGGCGCGGTCCATTTTTTCCTTCTCGATCACAAGCGGGATGATACGGGTTCCTGCGATCTTGTCGCCCTTTCTGATCGGGAAATCGCCGTGTCTGGATGCGATCATCATCTCACCCAGAGAGTTTACCTTAAGAAGTGCATCTCTTCGGATCTTGAGCACACCGTCGCAGTCCGCGATCAGCTCGATCTTGCCTTCCTTGATGTCACTTCCATGCATATGCTCTCCTGCGGAAATCTTGTAAAGGATCTCTGCTGCCTCGTTTTCGTGAAGGATCCCCTCCTTTTTCTCCCACACGAAAAGATGCTCTTTTCCTACAGAAAGAAGTGCAGGTATGTCTTCTTCCCTTACGATATGTCCTTTTTTGAATAAAACTCCCTTTTTCTGATCTTTGATGATCTGTGTGATGTCATGGCACAGGATATGTCCCACTGCATCTTGTGTTCTGATTTCTTTCATTGTTTTCTTCTCCTAGTTTTTGCTTTGACCATTTGGATATTATTATACCTCTCACAGTGTATCTTTGTCAAAAGATTCCTGCCCGGCGGTTAGCCATAAATAACCAGCTGTTTTGCGAAGGCAGTCGAGATATCCCGCACGTTCAATGTCTTCCGCATAAAGGATCGTAAGGCGTCCAAGTTCTTTATCACCTGCGGTATAGATCACTTCTCCTGCTTTCGCGCCTTTTTTTATCGGTGCTTCGGTCTTTTCGGGAAGACTTATTTCTTTTTTTACATCGGAAATACTGTGTCCTTCGGTATCCAGATAACGGAAAGTGCCATCGTAGGAAAGCGAGACCGTTTCTTCTTTTCCTTTCTTTACAGAAAGCTCTGGAAGTTCTGCCGGTTTGTTGTCGATATAGCGACAGCACCTGGCAAATCCATAATCCAGAAGAGAGGCGGCATCTTTGAGCCTTGCCTTATAATCCGGTGCTGCCATGACGACAGAGATCAGCATAAGTTCATTCCTCTCTGCCACCGCGCTCAGGCAGAATCCCGCTTTGCTGGTACTTCCCGTTTTGAGTCCGATACAGCCGGAATACGTACGGATCAGTCGATTCGTGTTGGTGAGTCCGAATTCTTTGCTTCCCTGTCTGGTAACGTGAGTGATATTTTCCATCCAGATCGAAGAATACTGAAAGATCTCCGGATAATTCAGGATCAGCTCCCGGCTCATCAGGGCAATGTCATATGCTGTCGTATAATGTTCATCCGAATCCGTCAGTCCACAGCAGTCGACAAAATGCGTATTTTCCATCCCAAGCCCTTCTGCCCTGGCATTCATCTCTTTTACAAAAGCTTCCTCACTTCCTGCGATATGTTCTGCCATCGCAACACTGGCATCATTTCCCGATGCAACGACGATACACTTGATCATCGTCTCCACATCCTGCGTCTCGCCTTCTTCCAGAAAAACCTGCGAACCGCCCATGGATTTCGCATGTGCGCTTGTCGTCACAGTATCGGTAAGTTTCAGGCTTCCGTCTTTCAGGTGATCGAAGATCAACAGGAGCGTCATGACTTTTGTGACACTCGCAGGACTCCTTCTGGTGTCTTTGTCTTTCTCATAAAGAATCGTTTTTGTCTCCGGCTCCATCAGGACACCACTTGGTGCCGAGATCTCCACCGCCTCATTTTCTTCTGCATGTACGGGAATGCAGGCAAGTACAATACAGAATAATAAAAAACATGCCGCCGTTTTTCTTATTTTTCCAGGGAATTTCATACAATACCTCAAAATCCTTTTCCTTACTATTGTAAAAACTTTCCTGCGAAATTATACCATTGCATACAAAAAAGGAATGCGGCAGTTCCCCTCTCGAAAAACCGTCGTATTCCCTTTCGTATCATTTTTATAACAGCGGGGCAAAAAGCCTCAGGATGCTCTGGAATCCGCGCACCAGGATGTTTCTGTCACGGCAGAATTCAATATTGATCGGATCACAATAATTCAGGGTTTCTCTGAAATCCTCCAGAATATCCCCGACTACTTTGTTCTTGTAGAACCAGACGCCGTTTTCAAAATGAAGATACAGGCTGCGGTAGTCCAGATTGATCGTTCCGACAACCGCGATCTCATCATCACAGACAAAAGATTTCGCATGAAGGAATCCCGGCTGGTACTCATAGATCCGCACTCCTGCCTCCAGAAGCTGCTCATAATAAGACTGTGTCAGCAGAAAGACCATCTTCTTGTCCGGGACACCCGGTGTCATGATCCGGACATCGACACCGCTCTTGGCAGCCAGACAGAGGGCTGTCATCATCTCATTGTCGATGATCAGATATGGCGTACAGATATAGACATATTTCTTTGCACGGTTGATGATGTTCAGGTAAACGTTCTCACCGAGGACTTCCCCGTCCAGCGGCGTATCACTGTATGGCTGCACGAAACCGTCATCCTCAAATGCCTCCGGATGATATTTGTGCGGCATATGGAGTTCATGCTCCATCGGCTCTGCAGAGTTATTGACCACACTCCACATATGCAGGAACATCACCGTCATATTCCAGACAGCCTCGCCCTTGAGCATGACTGCGGTATCCTTCCAGTGACCGAAGCGTTCTTTCTGGTTGATATATTCGTCCGCGAGGTTGATTCCCCCGGTAAATCCTGTCTTACCGTCGATCACGCAGATCTTGCGGTGGTCGCGGTTATTCTGAACGATATTCAGAAGCGGCCGAAACGGGTTGAAAATGGTACATTTGATGCTCTTTTCCCTGAGAACTTTGTCGTATCTGTTCGGAAGCGTGGTAAGGCAGCCAAATCCGTCATAGATCAGCCGGACATCCACGCCCTCTTTCGCCTTGCGTTCCAGAATATCGAGGATCGTCCGCCACATCACACCGTCATTGATGATAAAATACTCAATATAGATATAATGCTGCGCCTGTTCCAACTCACGTACCAGGACCGGGAACATGTCATCTCCGACCTGGAAATATTCTGCCGTTGTATTCCCATGGACAGGGAAACTGGAATACTGATGGATATATCTGGACTGCACCGCCGCTCCCGCGCTCTGTTCTTCCAGTTCTTGAAACGTCTGCTCATCCTGCTCCATATGAGGAAGGCTTTCTTCCTGAACCTGTGTGTATTTGTCCTGGATCGCCTGCGCGATCCTGGATTTACCAAAAAGCACATACAGGAGAACACCAAATACAGGAACCGTCATTATCAGGATCGTCCATCCCAGTTTGTAGGATGGATTGATCTTTTTGTTTACGATCCAGAGCACGATCAGAACACTGATGATCCCGATCGCATTGGAAATATATTTCGAGTAAGCTGCCAGCCTCCATGCGGTGATCAAAAGCCAGCCCATCTGGATCAAAAGGGCAAGCGCAACATAAAAGATCCTGTTGAACAGAAGTTTTAAAATTCTCTTAAGAAACTGCATAATACGACCCATAAACTCTTCCCCGTTGCCCTTTCCTCTGTCTCGTTAAATAAGTATCAATTTTAAATCTTAAAAATCCCTGACGGACTTGTCGTCAGGGATTTTTTGCGCACAATTAATTATATTTACGTTTTCTTGCGGCTTCAGATTTTTTCTTACGACGAACGCTTGGTTTCTCGTAATGCTCTCTTTTGCGGATTTCCTGCTGGATACCTGCTTTTGCACAGCTTCTCTTGAATCTGCGAAGAGCGCTATCTAAAGTCTCGTTTTCTTTTACGATAACGTTTGACATAGACTCACACCTAACCTCCCTCCAGTTGTAGATTGTGCTAAAATACAACTGTCTGGGTATTTTTCTTGCACGACTGTTATTATATAACATAGTGATAACATTCGTCAACATCTTTTGGCTAAATTTAGAAAAAAATTATTTTTGACAAAAAATGCACTTTTTAGTGGATCTGCTGTTCCAGGATTCCTGCTGCTGCTTTAACTGCTTCGTCCGCTTTTTCCGGATTCTTTCCGCCGGCCTGAGCCATGTTCGGACGACCGCCGCCGCCACCGCCTACGATCGCTGCGACACCTTTGATGAGGTTTCCTGCATGTGCTCCTGCTTTCTGAGCTGCATCTGTAGCCATGGCAAGGAGATTTACTTTGCCGCCGTTTACAGCTGCAAGGACAACAACGCCCTCTCCGATCTTCTCTTTGAGCTGATCACCCAGATCACGGAGTCCGTTCATGTCAACGCCCTCAACCTTAGCTGCAAGGAGTTTCACACCCTTGACATCTACGATCTGGTTCATGATATCACCAAGAGATCCCTGAGCCAGTTTGCTCTTGAGGGATTCGTTCTCGCTCTGGAGAGATTTGACCTCTGCCTGGAGATGTGTGATCTTCTCAGCAACTTCTGCCGGCTGTGCCTTGAGTGCTTTGGCAGCCTCGTGGAGCATAGCTTCCTGTTTCTTATAATATTCAATAACACCGTTTCCTGTCAGTGCCTCGATACGACGTACACCTGCTGCGATACCAGCCTCGGATACGATCTTGAAGAGCATGATGGAGCTTGTGTTCTTAACGTGTGTACCACCACAGAGTTCTTTGGAGAAGTCGCCCATGGATACGACACGTACCTTCTGGTTGTATTTCTCGCCGAACAGAGCCATTGCGCCGGATTTCTTGGCTTCTTCGATGTCCATGACATTTGTCTCTACAGGAAGAGCTGCCTGGATCTCTTTGTTTACGAGAGCTTCTGTCTCTGCGATCTCTTCCGGTGTCATTGCCTGGAAGTGTGCAAAGTCAAAACGAAGTCTGTCCGGAGTTACCAGGGAACCTTTCTGTTCTATGTGAGAACCAAGGACAGTCTTGAGTGCTTTCTGAAGAAGATGTGTTGCACTGTGGTTCTTCTCCGTATCACGGCGGGCCTGCTCATTAACTTTAAGAGTTACTGTCTCTCCTGTGGAAAGCATTCCGGATTCCATATGTCCGACATGGCCAAATTTACCGCCACGAAGTTTGATGGTATCTTCTACTACAAATTTACCATTTGCAGTCTCGATCACACCAGTATCACCTTCCTGTCCACCCATGGTAGCGTAGAATGGTGTTTCTCTTACAAATACAGTACCTTTCTGACCTTCCATCAGAGAAGTTACGATTTCTTTTTCTGTTGTGAGAACTGTGATCTCGGAATCATATGTGAGGTGATCGTATCCTTCGAACTCTGTCGTTACATTGACATCGATCTCATCATATACGGTAGCGTCAGCTCCCATGTAGTTGGTCACTTCACGTGCAGTACGTGCTTTGACTCTCTGCGCTTCCATTGCTTTCTGGAAGCCGTCTTCGTCGATTCCGTAACCCTTTTCCTCAAGGATCTCTTTGGTGAGGTCAAGCGGGAATCCGTAAGTATCGTACAGTTTGAATGCATTTTCTCCTGAAAGGGTTTTTACTCCGGCTGCTTTCATCTCTTCTTCCATGTCTGCAAGGATGCGGAGACCCTGGTCGATGGTCTTGTTGAACTGGTTCTCTTCGTTTGTCAGGACTTTGAAGATAAACTCTTTCTTTTCTTCCAGTTCCGGATATCCTGCTTTGGATCCGTCGATCACTTCTGCACTGAGTTTTGCAAGGAAAGTTCCCTTGATTCCCAGAAGACGTCCATGACGTGCTGCACGACGGATCAGACGACGAAGTACATATCCACGTCCTTCGTTGGTCGGCATGATACCATCGGAGATCATAAATGTTGCAGAACGGATATGGTCTGTGATCAGACGGATGGATA
>OLSP01001544.1_pt1 | contig 20937 bp, 17 predicted proteins | sample 1672941 | NCBI WGS metagenome assembly OLSP01 (sample SAMEA3136739, study PRJEB25190) | human gut metagenome | reverse complement strand
GGTTTCACAACTGGCTTATCGAGAATAATTGCTATCATGTTTGTATGGAATCCACTGGAAAGTATTGGATTCCTATTTTTAATTATCTCGAAAATGACATTAATGTCTGCCTCACGCATCCGAAGTATGTCAAAGCTATTAAAGGCAAGAAAACGGACAAAAAGGATTCCAAATGGATTGCTGATCTCTACAAATTTGATCTTGTCAGATGTTCCTTTATTCCCCCAAAAAATTTCCGTCAGCTCCGGGAATTTTCCAGATACCGCTTCAAGCTGGTCTGCATGAAATCTTCCGAGAAGAACCGCATTCAAAACTGTATGACTGTTTCCAATGTTGGCATTGCCAGTGTGCTTTCAGATCCTTTTGGCAAGACAGCAACCGAAATCATGTCTTATCTGCTGGAACATACCGCTGATTCCATGGATGAGCGTGCTGTCCGTAAACTCATAAAGAAAGGGACTAAAGCCAAGTCTGATGAAATCATCGAAGCTATCAAAGGCTACAATATTGAAACTGACCAGGCTAAGAAACTGGAGCTTGCACGTGGACATTTGGAATATCTTAACGATATGATTACCCAGACTGAGATTGAACTCTATGTCCGCATCAAGCCGTATTACGAGTTTGTGGAATTTGTCAGCACCATGCCTGGCATGACAGAGTTAAGTTCCACGATTGTTCTTGCTGAAACAGGCGTTGATATGAGCATTTTTGATGATGCAAAACATTTGTGCTCATGGTGTGGACTTTCTCCTGCCAATAACGAATCCGCCGGCAAGAAAAAATCTGTCCAAATTGCTAAAGCAGGCGATTATCTGAAACCAATGATGGTACAGTGTGCTCTTGCTGCAGTCAAAACCAAAAAGTAGCCTTACTTTGCGCTCAAATATAGACGAATCAAAAAGCGGCGTGGTCACAAAAAAGCAATCATTGCCATCGCAAGAATGATGATGGTCTGTATTTACCATATGGTTTCTGAAAAGAAGCCGTTTTCTCCCACAGATTATGAGGAATTGATGAATCCCCAAAATCACGTAGAGCATGTTGCCCTGAATGAAAATAACATTTTCGCTTACCTTGAAAGCCTTGGTTATGATAGTTCTAAGTTAGTGAAACGCAATGATAACTAACGTTTTTCTGTTTTCTATACTTGCAAAAACAGGGGTTTATGACCCCTTATACAAGTGCGTCCAAAAATCCACTTTATTTTTCACTCTTCCTCCCCTATTAATCTATCATTTATTCAATGATTCATAACGGTCAATTAATTTGTCTGGATTGGTAAAATCGTCACCAAATGATTCTAATAATTTCTCGTTCCAATCCCACCACTTGATTTTTTTAAGTTTTGAAATAGTTTCATCCGAAAAGCGTTTTCTTATAATTCGTGCCGGCGTTCCAGCCACTATCGTGTATGGTTCAGCATCATGTGTAACAACAGAGTTTGCGCCAATAACTGCACCTGATCCTATTTTTATTCCTGCTTTAATAAAACATCCATAACCTATCCAGACATCATTTCCAATCTGAACACGCTTTGATGTTTCTACTACTTCATGGCCGTAATTCTTTCTAAAACGATTTTTATTCCCCCAAAAAACTGGTGATGTTGAAACATACTGTACTGGATGCTGCCCTCCCCCGATTTGGCAAGATGCTCCAATTGAGGTAAATGCACCAATATCTGTGTCAGTAATATATGTTCTTTCGTTTGCGTAAGAATACCTTCCCATATTTACTCCATTAAAAACACAACCAGTATCTGCAAATGCAGTCTTATCGATATTGCAGTTTTTAAATGAAGGAATTGAAATTTTTGAAATTAAACGCGCTAATATATAATGTCTTGCCATATGATTTCCTTCCTTACATTATTCATCTATATACTTTATAAATTCTTCATACGAGGAAAACTTTGATTCCGTCTTCATAAAATCTCTTAAAATCTCTTCTCCGTTATCTCCAGATAATTGTGTAAAGATAAACTTCTCTCTTACACTCTGAACATTTCTTGGCATAAACAGTTGCCAAAAGGGTCCCATCTCTTTTTCAGTTGGATATCGTCCATATTTTTCGTGAAATCGTTTAGCATACAGCTTTGCCTCATTCACAGTTTTATTTTTTCTTTTTTCATAGTACTCATCTAATGTACAGATAAGGCGAGCCGGAACACCAGCGTACACTGTATTTGACGGAATTTTTCCAGAAACTACGCTACCAGCACCAATGATGACGTTATTACCAATATTACTTCCCATGCATACCGTCGATCCAATACCGATAAATACGTTATCTCCAATAAAAGTGTCGCATGCTTCCCCTATCACTTCTCCATAAACGCGGCGCAATACTGATCGACTATAATCATGGCACAAAATTGTCACTCCAGATGTGATTTTGCAATACTGTCCTATATGGAGCATCCATGGTCTCTGAATATCAATTGTCGTACTTTGTGGATCAAAAAAATGAGTTCCTTTCCCTATCTCGATACCACAACTACTCAAATAACTAATATACTCAGCAGAACTAATTTTACCAGGAAATAGATTTTTCTTTATTTTATATTTAAGTAATCCCCCCCCACTTTAAAAAGTCTCTTTTTTTTCACAATCAACTCGTAAATCCCCCACAGTAAAAGATATGTGCAAGCACCAATCCCAACCTCTGCTACAACTTTAAGTAATGTCGACAGATTCATGTTACTTATCATTCGAACAAGCCCATACATTGCAAATCCGAAAAACAAGAACGGAATTCCTTGTCTAAAATAAAGAGAAATATTTAATTCTTTTCTAACAGCTATTGTTTGAATAACTGCAACGCTTGCTTCTGCAACAATTGTACCTGCAACCGCACCAAGTGCTCCTAATTTTGGAATCAGTAGGTAGTTAATGACAAAATTGACAATTGCACCAAAGACAACTGAACCAACATACACATTATCGTGTTTAAATGGGATCAAATATTGTGTTCGTATAACATTTGCCCATGATTGAAATATCATTGTCGGTGCGAGAGCAATCATTACTGTAATGCATGGTTCAAAACCGTCTCCAAAATAAAGACCTACAAACTCTGGTGCTACTGCGGCCATACCAAAAGTCAGCGCACAACTTAATCCTAAAACGAAACGCATAGATGTTGCAATTGTCTGTCTAACACCAGCTATATCCTTTCGTGCAACCATATTTGACATTCTTGGAAGCATCACATTACCAAAAGCCGTTATAAATCCTAATGCTACAGTCATTATCTTCTCAACATTCTCATAATAGCCGGTTTCTTTCTTTGAAAAGCCACCCAACATAAGCTTATCCATGTACTTATAGATACTAATTGCAATAACAGGAATAAACATTATCATATTCGGTTTGATGTGTTTTAACACATCTTTAAACTTAGGAAAATGATAATGAACTTCCTTTCTTGCATACGGCCACAATACAATTGTTGATAGCAACATAGATACTGCGTAAATGCTGGTATAAATCCAAAGATCTTCCTTTGACTTTACAAACAAGAGAATCGCTATAACAGATCCAATTTTTATAATAGAGTTACGAGTAACCGTAAGTTTAAATTTTTCAAGTCCAAAGAAAAGCCAGTTAATATCAAATACAGCCGACAATACATATAGAGTCAATATCACGGAATAAGTTTTATACTCGTTTAAAAGGAATATCGCATAACCAAGATACACGAATAGTGACACTAAACCTGTCACAATCTGCATAGTATAAATTTCACTAAATACACAGTCTAATTCATCCTGATTATCACGCGCCATCGCAACTGCTCGGTTACCATAATTGTTCAATCCAAGCATTGCAAAAATTACAAAATACTGTGCTATTGTGTTTGTATACGAATATATACCGAGATTCTCGGCCCCAAATATTCTTGAAACATAAGGCGTTGTAATAAGTGGAAGCACAAGAACAAGTACCTGATATATAGAACTATAAATAAAGTTTTTCTTTGCTGATGGATTCATGTAATCTTAGCGCCTCCTATTTTAAATGTGTTCTTAATAATCTAATAATTTTGAAACTGGATATGGCCATTTAACAAGTACTAGTTTCGTTAATGCCGTTATGCACCAACAGACCATAAGTAAACCTAAAAGTAAAATCGCAGATTGAAATGGTCCAGTGAATTTTTCAGTCAATCCGAGTCCCTCTAAGAAAAATTCATGTAGCATGAAAATGCCAAAACAATCACTGCAAAACCTTCTTGCAACTTTTCCCAACTGTTTGCTCCGATTAATGAATAGTAAAAACAGTAAAGAAGCCCACATCACTAAGAGCACATTATCATATAGATATTCTGAGTTAATTCGACCAAGATAATCCCTACAAACCCAGCATTGAAGAAGCAGAACAACCCCAGACATAATTATTACCCCTGGTACAACATAGCGCATACCTTTTTTTCTTTTCACTTTTTCTGAATCTCCTAGTAAATATCCAAGGCAAAAATACATAAGCCATGTCCAGATTCTAAACCGTTGACTTACTACAGCCTGCACAAAGTAGCCATTTCGTACAAATATTTCAAAAAAAGAGAAAAGGTCCATTGCAAAACAAATTGTCAAAAGAGCAATCATAATTTTTCGAATATGATTTTTAATCTTTTGAAATGAGAATAACAATATTGTATATATTATCGCAAATGTGTAAATCCACCAGAATGGAATTACGTAATAACCAAGAATACACTTTATTGCATTATAAACAGCATTGCCGACCCCATCCCCTAAGAAAATCAACGTATATACAAATGCAATACCCCCCCCGATAATAAAACACGTATCATATTCAAGATTTTCTTCTTATAATAATCAAATGTGAACTCTTCTTTATTCAGTACTAAATAACCATTAATCATAAAGAAGCACGGCATTGCAAATCGTGCAAGGTAATACAGTACAACATTATTAACATTCCCTGCAATTATACTTCTCTGTGAATGAAGACCAACTACAGCAATCATGCAGAGTGCTTTCAAAAGATCTATTCCTTCATTCCTTTTGGTCACGTTTTTTCCCCCGCCAGACTTATTTTTTTCCAAACAACAAAACATTTAAAACAGGTACTTTTTTTATTACTACTATTGTTATTGTCGTCAAAACGACAGTAATGCTTAATGCCGTCAAGAAGATTATGCCCCCATCTATTGAATATAAATAGTGAACTCCTTTAGGAAGTAACCCTATATATTGAACATGTACCACATATATTTCCAGTGTATTTTGCCCAACAATAGAAAGCCATTTATTACTTTTATTTTGAGATAAAATGAAAACTGCTATCGCGATAGATGTGCACCCTGATATTGCAGCCACAACTCTCAAGCAAATATTTATAATTCCATCCGGTGCAAGTTCTATGTTATGCAAACAGACAATCCCTATAAAAATTGCACTAGCTATAATACCAACTGCATTTACAATCTTTCGAGACGACAAAACCTTTACTATTATACTTCTATTCTGAAAAAACAAAAAACCCAAAGAAAAGAATAAATAATAGTAAAGTAACAAGTTGATACCAAGAAACCGCATTCCATAAAATCGTCCGATTATTAGAAGCGGAAGAAGGATACCCCCCCCCGTTAAAATTTGCAAAATTCCAGTTTTTGATGGAATATTTAGTCTGTTGCATATTGTCTGTGCAATTATAGCAACAACTGATAAAATGAATACTACATACAAAAACCACAATCCAACATCAACATTATTAATCAGAATTCCAAGTGCTTCAAAAATATTTCTATCACAAAATCCACGAAGCAAAACATATACCAATATATACCAAGAAAAGAATGGAAGAATATAATGTTTTAACCGTTTTCTTATATAGATCCAAATCTCAGTTTTATTACTATAATACCTATCCGTTGTAATGCTAAAATAGCCTGCAATTATCATAAAAAGTGGCATCTGAACCGCAAATATTGCATTACCAATCACCGTCTGACTGCAATCTGTAATATTAGCTTGCATGACATGTCGAATAACAACAAGCATTATTGCTATACCCTTTAAGTTATCTAACCACTGTATTCTTTTACTCATTGTTTTGTTCTCCTTCCACATAATGCCAGTTCTCAACAAACTTTCCTATCCCTAGCAAAAATCCACATAGCAAATAAAAGTAGGCAACACTTAGATAACTCCTTGATATCATCAATGGCCAAAAAGAAACACTTAACAATGTAGCTAAAAACAACCGTGCATTAAATAAATATTTTTTACTAAAGGAATGAATTAATTTTACGCAAAATACAATTGATAAAGTCAATCCCGGTACAAGTCCGAATTGCATCATTAACTCTAGAAAAAAATTGTGAACATATGTACCTGAAGCACCGTTTGCTACACCCACCAACAACGACTGATAAATCAATTGTCGATCATTAACAAACCCTGTTCCTCCAGCCAAATGATATTTCGCATATTCCCACGCAAATGCTCTTAACTTGCCACGCATAGCATCATCAGAAAGATCATTATTTAACAAGCCATACAATATTCTTGTACTAACTCCATATGAGTCAAACAAAGAAATCAATGTTTTAACAATCGGCTGAAACCAAACATATAAAGCCACCACTCCAACAGCTCCAACCCCTGCAAGAATAACAAGTTTTTTAATACTCGCTTGTGTATATAACATAATAACAACTATAAAACTCAACAACAAGCAAAGCAGTGGTCCTCTTGCACCGCTCATAATAACAAATATAATTGATATAACTACTCCGACTATATCAATCACAGTTCTTTTATTTATAAGATACCCCAAAAAAATCACAAAAGGAATCAATGCTTCATATCCCATATCCTGACTATATGCTGAACTAAGAAGCGAATTTGATTTAAATACAAATACGCTTAAGCCAATACACAATAAAATAATAATTGAAGCAATATGGAGTTTTCTAATTAAGTCGTCTATATCTTGAATTGATATGCCAATTAAAAAACAAGGTAAACCAAATCTGAATAAAGCGGACAACATAACAAAATGTATTGCTTCATTCGGTGCAATCATCAGTGAGACAATTTCTATAATAGCAAACAGAAATACTGCAACTACAACTGATTTAGTAAATGACCGAACAATCACAGGAAGCGCATTTACAATCAAAAGTAAAAAAACATAATTGCCCATTGTGGCAAGTAGCGAGAACAACGGATTGACATTCCTTAAAGTATCATATGCAGTGATATGCACGAGATAAAATACCAATGCAATATTTGTTGGATTGTTGAAATGGAAAAACAATCCTTTGTTACAATCGTATCTTTCCATTTTTTCCTCTTTTTACACCTTCGTAAGCATCAAGAACCAGTTTCATCTGTGAATCCCATGAATAATGTTTCATAGCAAAAGCATGTATGTCTTTTCTGACACTAGATTTATCAAGAATTGATTTATACCACTCCGTCATCTTTCCAAAATCAAGTGGGCTCTCGTCAGATTTAACAATAAATGACTTCGTAAAGATTTCCTGTTCAATACCTTCTGCATCAGATAGAACCATAAGCATTCCCCTTGCAGCGTATTCCTTAGCCTTTAACGAACTATTTGCAAAAACTTTTCTTCTGTGATTGCCGAGCGCACCTAATGCGATGTCAGCCTGCGCATATGCATAGTCTAATTCTTTTCCTGATAAAGCTCCTGTGAAAGTTACTAAATCTGTTATTTTTTCTTTTTCCACAAGTGAAATTAAATCCACTGCTTTTCCTTTATCACCAACAAATGTTAGATGAACATCTGACCTTCCCATCTTGTGATAGTATTCTGCTAATCCCCTAATTGCGCGATCGTACCCATTCCATATCGCAAAATTACTGACTGCTATTACATTAATTGCTCTTGCATTATCACTATTTCCTACTTGAAAAGGATTGGATTCCAAATTGATACCATTCTCAATTCTAATTGTTTTTGTACCTTTAAATTCTGTGTCATCAGCTACTAAAACCATTACATCAGAGTATTTTACAAGTCGATGCATATCTGAAACAACAATTGATGCACCAACTAGAGTCTTCATTGCCCCCAAAAAATTCTTTTTAGAAATTTTTTCTCTTACTCGCGCCATACTTTCCTGATATGGTGGGTATGTTGGAATTTCAATGATAATACCTATTTCACTATGTTTACATAAATGAAGCATTTTTTTATAATATAAGTGTCGAAGAAGTTCAAAACGTGCATAACAAAAACTACATGTCTGTAAATAGGCTATAATATTATGAAGTGCATCTTCTTTTTTCAAATCCACATTTGAAAAGACACCTTTATCTTCCAAAATGGCAGTTCCGTCATCCTTCACAAATAGTATTTTGCATCGGTAGCCATTCTTTTCAAAGGCATCCTCTTGTGCTCGAATTTTTTTATAAACTCCAGATGCCGGATCGATTTCCGCCATCGTTAAATACAGTATATTCATCCTATGTCCTCTTACTTTATAGCTTTTACAAGAGGTTTAATTGCCACCTCTGCGCTATACAAATTGAATGACTTCAAGCTTCCTCTTTTCAATGTTTCAATATAGTCTGGTTTCTCGATTGCTTCTTTAATGGATTTCACAAGTCCTTGATATTCCCCAAATGGATATACAATTCCATCAATTCCATCTGTTACAATCTGTGAGCACCTCTTCCAATTTGAACATATTACAGGTATACCTGCTGCAAACGCGTCAATAATGGTACCTGGAATGCCTTCTGTCTGAAATTTTGTTGGAAAGAGCATGCAGTAATAATCTTTTAGGACTTGCACAGACTTTTCAGAATCCACAGTTCCCATATATGTAACATAGCAATTGTCCTTTAGTAGCCTTTCAAACACATTTTTATATTCAGGCTCGATACTTCCATAAATATCCAACTTGCATATAGTATCCTTGGCGGCTTCATTAATCTGTATGACTGCCTTAATAGCATCTGTAATTCCCTTTTCCTCAACAACACGTGAGAATGTGCAAAATTTAACCGGCTTTGCTAAATTTAACTTAAGTTCTTTTTCTGAAACAGGTTCTATGCTTTTGAAATTTCTGCACAATTCTACGTTGCTAATTCCAATTCGATTCATATTTTCTATGCAATCTCGTGTCTCCACAAAAAAGGAATTCACAATGGATAATGCCTTAATTTGTTGCGGATTCTCCTCTAGTAGTTCTGGCATATTTCCGCCGACCACACAGTAGAGAATATTGTTTTTAAATACACTTTTCAGTACCCTAAACAATTGCATTAAAGCAACACTGGTGTCTGAACAAACAAGTACTATATTTTTATAACCTGCAAATGTACGAATTATTCCTTTGAGTACATCTCCCTTGTGCTGACGCCATTTATATATATCAACACTTCCGACTTCACCATCGCCATATTGTTTTTGGAGCTGAAGCAAAATGTTTCTTGCCTTCACTACTGCCCCAATCATATGATTTTCTGACCAGTCTAAATGACCAATTACAGCTACTTTCTTCATCTTTTAACCCTTATAATTTTGAACGAAAATTCTGAATTGTAAGGTACAATTTCAAATAAATCTTTCGTTTTAATCCTTCGTCATTAATCACGCCCCGTTGAGATGTATCGCAAGGAATCCCATTCTTTTGCAACAATTTAACTGTGCTACTATAGTATTTACCTCTTTCAACACCATTGTGATGCTTGATATAATATTTGTAGGAACCAATCAATTTAAATCCTGTTTTTTCTGCTTCTTCACTGTTCTTTTTTTCAAAATCCCATGCACTATATCCTTCATGAAGAAGCGACAGCAATGACTTCTTTTTCCAGATTGCTGGCATCGTACAAATACAATACGGCGCTTTATAACTTATTTCACCAATATCAAATACACTATCCAATTTCTTTGTTGGCGCCGGTAAAGGACAAAGCCGCAAGCAGTCAACATTATTATCTATAGCATATTGTAATAAGTCCCGGATATCTTTATTATTAACAGTATCCTCAAAGAAGAAATCTTCGAGTAACATTAACACATGATCCGAATTAATTTCATTCAGCATTTTCCGAACATTATCCGTCCAGCTCTTATCCTCGCCTATACAGATAGACTTAACTCTCGTGTCATCACACCTAGTATTGTTACTTCCTATATAAAGCTGATATGGACAATTCGGCCAAAATTTGTAAAACAGCTCAATGAAAGCCGGCCACAGATCAGAATATCGATCGCATGATACAACAAGGATTGCTAGGTTTTTGTCATTCATTTTTACTTTCTCCTATGTATTCAATTATCTCTGTTGCCACCCGTTTATAATTGAACCTTCTTTTACATTCATCAATATTTTTTGCAGGAGTTCCATGCTCAAACATGGTTTCAATTCCCTCTGCCACACTTTCAGGATTCGCCTCATTTACGAAGGAAACTGTATCCGAATAATCCTTTAGATATTCAACCTGTCCACCTGTTAGCGGACATACAATTTTACAGCCACTAACAAGAGCCTCCGGGAAAACAATACCAAACGGCTCACTTGGATTTAGGGATACAAAAACTTCAGTCTTGTGATACCATTCACACATTTGTTCGTAATTCAATCTTCCAAGAAGAGTAACATTTAACTGATTAGCAGCAATATATTTTGAAATTTTCTCCTTATCTGGACCATCACCAGCAAGGTACATAGTATATGAAATATTTTTCTGTTTTAAATAATGTGCGGCTTTTACAATAACATCAACACCCTTTACCGAAACTAACCGCCCCGCAAAGAAAACACTATTTTGCAAGCGTTCTATTCCCTGAATTTTATCTGAAGCTTTCAAAAATTTTTGCGATACCCCTAAATGAAATACCGCATCTGTTTTAATCTTGAAAAATTCTTTATTTGCCATTCTAGTAAAATAACTATTAGCAAAAACAAGATCACATTTTCTTATCAACATTTTTTGATAGCTAGTAGCAAGAACCGATTTTAAAGCACCATAGTAACTCTGTAAAAAGAAACCATGTAAGAAATATGCTGTTTTTACATGATTATTTTTCGGCAGAACTTTTGCGTAAGCAAGGGATGATATAACAAAATCGGGTTTTTCTCTCTCCAGAAACTCCTCAAAGTTAGTTTTTGATACAATTCTCAAAGGTATATCTTTTTCCTCCGCATCTTTTTGAGTTGTAGCAAAAACAGCTTCCCACCCGCAGTCAACAAAGCCTTTTGCAAGTTCTTCATCAAACACAGCTACTCCACCATAATAACTTTTAGTTGTAACCGGACCTAATAAACAAACTTTCATTATTCCTCCCGTAATTATATTCTCAACACTTTTTCAAACATCAATTTCCGCAACCAATTCGGAGCCAACGCGGATCCACTACGAATCACGCAACTCTTTATGTACTGCCCTTCATCTATAAAGCCTTGGCTCTTCATAAATTTAAACAGCCTTGTCTGTGTCTTGGCGTACTTCCAACCGGCTCTTCTTAAATACATATCAGAGCCAGCTCTCATATGGAGCAACGGTTCTTGGATGTTATAACCCTGGTAACCAGCCATCAACATGCGAAGCCACAGGTAATAATCCTCCAGCAGATAAAAGTCCTGATAAGAACCCACTGCCTCAACCGCTGATTTTTTGTACATCACGCAGGGGTGATTGAACGGGTTTCGTTTCTTTGCAAACTCTACTATTTCCTCATGAGCCTCAGGTGGAACACGCTTTGCATCTACCACATCTGGGGTGCTCGTAAACTCTTCCACAATACCGGAGCAGACACTTACCTCCGGATGTGCGTAAAACACAGCGATCTGCTTTTCACAGCGATCCTGATACGCAATGTCATCACTATCCATCCGGGCTACCAATTCATTCTTACAATGTTTGATGCCTTCATTCAGTGCATTTCCGAGGCCACCGTTTTTTGCAAGTCTGACAACATTTAGTGTTTCCCCATCTCCTGCTGCTTTTTAGCAATCACCGTATCTAAAACAGCATTCAGTGGGCCATCACACACTAGCACAAAATCATCTGTGGGAAGCGTCTGTGCTTGAATGCTTGCAATTGCCTGCTCCAAATATTCCGGTTTTTCCTTATGATAAACTGACATGAGAACCGAATATCCTTTGTAATCGCCAACATTCATAACTTCTTCTTTTTTCTCCCTCATAAAGTCCTATCTACATCAAAACAGCCCAGACTCATCTCAAAGAGTCTGAGCCATCTCTTTTCTTATAAAGCTCTTATTTTTATTGTTTTATCACAGTTTTCTCCACCCATCACAGTGGTCTGACCGACCACTACTCCTTGGGTGGACTCTGGCATAAACAGGATCTATACTGTTTTAAAGCATTTACAGTATACCATTCTATTTTCGACATTACAAGTACCATTTCGACAAAGCTCTTTTGTTACTTACTTTCTTTGTCCATTTTTCCAAGAGCATTTACCTGTCCTTCTTCCACGCCTTCTGTACTTTCCGGCATGAATAAAATCTTCACAGTTGCAAACATAATCATCAGATCCTCCAGCAAGCTGGGGTGGCTGATATACATCAGGTCCATAAGCAGCTTATCGTAAGGTGTGGTGTTATATTTGCCATATACCTGTGCGTATCCCGTAAGTCCTGCCTTTGCCTGTAAGCGAAGATGGAACTCCGGCATAACCTTCTCGTAATCTGCAGCAATAGATGGTCTCTCCGGTCTTGGACCAACAATGGTCATATCACCTTTTAAAATATTAAGAAGCTGCGGCAATTCATCAATCCTGCACTTTCTGATAATACGGCCAACCGGAGTAATTCTGGGATCATTTTCCCCGCTTGACAGTCTGGCCACTCCATCCTTCTCAGCATTTACCTTCATAGAACGAAATTTCAACACGCCAAATTCTTTTCCGTCCTTGGTAAGCCTTGTCTGCTTATAAAACACAGGTCCTTTGTCATATGCTTTAATTGCAATCGCTGTAATAACCATAATCGGAGACAAGATAACAGTCGCTACTCCTGCCATCATCAAATCAATCAGTCTTTTGACAAACAGATATTCCGGTGTAGGCTCATATCTGCCAACCCGCAGCATAGGTAAATGAAACAGGTGTACCTGCTGCGCCCCACTCATCAGCACATCGCCAACTCGCGGAACAACATACACTCTCACATTATGCTCAATACAATACTTCAAAATAATATTTCTGTCGTGACTATGTATGCCGCTAAGAAAAACCGTATCCACCTCATTCAACTTTTTCAGATTTTCCAGGCACTCCTTCACCTGTATAATCTCTTCCACATGAAACTTACATTCCAGATCATACTGATTGATCAGGCTTTCCATTCCCTCTCTGACGTCATAGACGATCATAGTTTTACGCGGTGGAAATGATCTGAAATACCAGTGATGAGCTGTATAGCACCACAGAGCAGACAAAAATATTTGTCCGCCGATTGCCAGAATGCCCGGTATCAAATTGGGAAATCCCTTTACCAGTAAAGCAATCACCAGATAACTAATTCCATCTGTAACCAATGCGGCTAATATCTGGCTATACACCATTTCTGATATCCGATTCACCGAAACCAGAAATCCATTGTATACTCTGGCAAACAGAAAGTATACCACCATATACAAGGTAATCATCAAAAGATTACCGCGCCTGTAAAAGGAAGACTGCATCTGTCTTGAATAATAGCCATACCAACAGCAGGCAAAGGGAAAGGTCAGACAGATAATATTCAGCACCTTTACCAACCGAAGGGGAATATCATGAACCAGAATTTTCGTTGTTTTATTTTCTCTCTTCACACATAAGCTCCTCTTTTGATTTTCTGCATATACATGTTCATTTTCATGAAAAAGCCCGGTCCCAGTTAAATACAAATGCCTTTACTGGGATTCCGGGTTTTATAGAATATCATTTTTATACTTTTGTTGACGACAAGAAAGAGTACTTGTTTCCTTCTCACCAGCTTATTCGCAATTAGATATTAAAGCATTATTGATTGCAGTTCTGCCCCCCCCCAAGGAACATTTATCAATTTTGTATATTTAATTACTGTGCATTTTTAGGAAGAACGAGAGTGAAAGCTCCCATGCTCTTGAATTTTGCATGAATTACAAAATCCGGTGTATTAGGATCAGAATTTTCATCCAATGCCTTCCAGCTCTGGCGAACTCCGTCTGTGTCATCATTAGCAGCTTCTTCGCTGTTTGGAGATGTGAAGGATAACTCCGGCTCATAAATATATTCCTTCTCGCCGGTTTCCGGGTTAATCTGTACAATATAGCTTCCCGGGATTGTGAAGGTTCCAAGTTCTGTGAGAAGTGACGGATCTGCTTCTGCTGCTGTTACATCAAAATCCGGCTTTGCGTTCTGGGCAATGCGCTTCCAATCTACAGAACCAAGATCACGGTGTGCATCTACTTCTACGCTTCCCTCTAAAGTATAAATATTATCAGTGCCTGATTTAACTACAAGATCAGCAAGCTCCATAGCAGAGCTATAATCATCTGCATTAACAGTAACACCTTCCGCAATTTCAATGGCAGATGTATCCTCATCAGATGATTTGAAGAAATCAGTAAACTCAACACTCTGCTTTCCAGCTAACCCAGCAACAAGCTCACCAACTTCTTTGTTCTCATATTTGTCTGGATTAACGCCAGTAGTACGTATCGGTGCAGTTTTCAATACTGTAAGTGCTCCGAGTGTTGGGAATGTAGCGGTTATTTCACCTGTTTCGCTATTAAATTCCTCTGGTGAAATAAAGTATGGCTTGTTTGTAACCGGATCAACCACCATGAGAAGAATATCCTTCTTATCCATTCCCTTTACTGCTTCTACAGTAATGGTTGCTTTAATTGGCTTAGAGGTTTCGTAAATTTTCTTACCATTTTCTTCGATAACAAGATCAATTATCGGAGTAACTGACTCATATAAAGACGGTATTACAGGTTCCCCGGTTGTAGTTTTTATTTTCTCTGTTTTCGTATCTACACCTAAATCAGAAAGAAATTCCGTTACCGTTACAACAGTCTTATCATCGTTATATTTTTCTACTGCTTTTGCAACAGTCTCACTCTTGTATGAGACCGGATCTGCATTCTTTACAACAAGTGTCTGACCACCTGAAAGAGTGCCTTGCTCTGTTTTCGGAGCCTCCGGGATAATCTGTGAAATACTAGGCACTGCCCATACGCTGGTGCTCATACCAATTGTAAGGACTGCGATTAATGCTGCTATTGTTTTACGTTTCATTGGTCTGTCCCTCCTTGAAATTATACTTCTTCATAAAATAGTTCTATAATCTTCTCCTGTAGTCCCTCTTCATCAGGAATAAACTCATCATGAAGTTCTCCCTCCTGATCCTTTCCGGGAATAGAATCATAATTCTCTTCTGAAAAGTCCAGGTTCTTTATAAGAGTAACCAGGTCAAGATATTTATTTCTGGTAATGCTGGTCTGGAGATAATCATCCATGTCACCAAGCTCATCCCATTTGTCATCAAGAGTGCCTGTGGACATCTGCTTCAGCTGATTCACAAAAGCAGTTACAAAGCTCTTCTGGCGCTCCATTCTGCCCTCATTGCTAAAGGCCTCTTCTATATCTCGGTATTGGAGATAAGGAGTAACATTATCATCAGTCAGAGTTACCTGATTCCCCTGATAAAGTTCTGGATATTTCTCAACCAGATCATTATTGGGAACAGTCACTGTAACACCATCTGCCAGATTGTTTATGTATGGCATAGATGCCTGACTGGTTACCACATAATCTCCTATGTTAATCCCTCCAAGAAGCAGGGAGACTGCTTCCATCAGGTTCTCACAGCTGACCTTGCCGCCATTTCCATAGGTATAAGCATAACCGATATGGGTGGTGTAAAGCCCGTTGTCATTTCCATTCATGGAATATCTTCGAACCTGGGTCATGGTGTCTCTGTTAATGGGGAGAATGGTAATCTTACCTTTCTGTTTATCCATAACCACAAGTGCAATGCTGTCTGCCCTGCCGCTAACAGCATATTGCTTGCGTTCTTTAAGAACGTCCTTCTCATCAATACCGGCGTAAAGGATGGTTCTTACCAGGGAATTATATCGGTATTTCTTCCCTTTATAGGTAAGCTCCCGGTAGCTGTTTCCCACATCATGGGAATTGCCTGCTGTAATCTGCATGGACTCCTGCTTCTGTAGCTGCTGTCGGATCAGAAGCCCAATGCCTCCTGCAGCTACCACGCATACTGCTGCGGTGGCAGCAATCTGTCTCTTATGCTTCAGAATCCAATGTCGGATTCGCCGGTACAGCGGCTTCTTCCTTCTGCGGTGATGGGAATGGGATTGCTTACCTCCGGTGCTTTCGCTTGCGTTTCTTCTTTCCATTGGTATCCTCTCCCTGACCCTCTTCCTTCTCAGAACCGTAGTGACCATAGCCGTAGCCATAACCATAACGGCCATAACCGTAGCCATAGCGACCACCCTCTGCGCCAGCCTTATTCAGCACTACACCAAGAATCTTAATGCCGGCATACAGAAGCTGCTGCTTCGCCTTCTCAGCCTGGGCGCGCTCTGTGTTACCGCTCTCTACTACAAGAATGGTGCCGTCGCACTGCTTGGCAACCAGAAGTCCGTCTACCACCAGGTTCACCGGCGGTGTGTCCAAAATTACATACTCATAATTGTGTCTGCCAAAGGACATCAGATCTCCGAACAGGCTGCCGGAAATCAGTTCACTGGGGTTCGGTGCCACTGCACCTGCAAACACCATATCCATCCATTTATCGTCTGTATGGTAAACAATCTCCTCCAGCTGGGATTTCCCACAGAGGTATTCACTCAGTCCCTTGTATTCACCCTCGATCTGATAGCGCTTCTGAATCTTGGAATTACGGATGTCGCAGTCCAGATACAGAACCTTCTTATCCAGCGCTGCCATACTTTTGGCAAGACGGAATGCAGTGGAGGATTTGCCCTCATGTGCTCCTGCACTGGTAACTGCAATTGCCTTCAGGCGATAACCACTCATCTGGATATTGCCTCGAAGAATATTAATTGCCTCATTTACACGGAACGGAAGCTTGGGCAATACAGGCTTCACAACCTTATCCGGACGCACAGTCCATGGTTCATCCATGCTGCCGTTATTCATCAGATCCTGAAAAAGGGCTTCTACTGTCGTATCTCTCTCCATAATCAGTCTTTCCCTTCTTCATAGTATGGTACTACGGACAGCACAGGCAGCCGCAGATATTTAGCAATGTCATCCTCAGATTTCAATGTGGTGTCTAAGAGGAACCGTACTGTGATCAGTGCACACGCAAGGACAAGTCCCAGCATACCACCAAGTATCAGGTATTTCTTCAGTCGCGGGGTAGTCTCCACAACGGAATCGGATTCTGAATAGTCAATTACATTGGGTTCTCCGGTGCCGATTACCTGGTAGATTCTGTGGATTCCCACATTCATCAGGGAGTTGGCAATATTCCTTGCCATATCTGCATCGCCGCAGTTTACTGCAATGTTGATAATATGGGAGGAATCCGGGTTGGTAATGGTGAGCAGCTTGGACAAATCCTGGAAGGTCATGTCCAGATCCTGATCCTCGATTACTTCCTTGAGCACGGAGCGGCTGGTAAGAATCTTGGAATAGTCTTCGGTCAATGCGGAACTAAGCTGCATATCAGAGATTGTGATCACAGAGTCCGTATTGGTGATGAAGATGGATGCATCCGCCTGATAGGTAGGCTTCACCAGGAACTGGTGGTAGGCACCTGCCAAAAGAGCTCCCACTACAGTGAACAGCACCAGCATTTTCCAGCGTCTCAGCAGTACGTATGCAAGCTCCACCAGATCAATGGTGTCATTGCGCATGGCTGCTGCCTGGGAAGAAGGGGCTGCCTTCTTTTGTGTTTCTTTCGTCTCTTTCTCCATATGTTTCTCCTGGAATATATTATGAATATACTATAAATATCCATTTACAGGAATGATACAACCAAATTAAATCCCTGTCAAGCAAATAGCCCGAAAAAACCAATTCTGTCACGAATGTGTATACTTATTGTACAATAGGATGGGTGGATTGATATTATGCTGTGCCCTGTATCTTTCCCTCAATCCACAGTTTTCCCTAATTGTTTATTTTCCCCCACAGCTCCATGTATTCTCTGAGATTAATTTTTTCTTTCTTATAATATTCTTCCAGTTTACGCTGCAAGGACTCTTTCTCCTGGATATTGTTGAAATTTCCATTTTTGATTTCCTGCTCTAATGCTTCAAATATGGTTTCCTCTGTATGCCTCACATGACTTTTGGTTGTAACTTTTAATTGGTATGTTTTTCTTGCTGCGGGTTTTTCCTGCTGAATAAGGCGTAAATTTTTATCATAAAAACCGATTACAAGATTGGTTTCCTCTATGATCTGTTCTGAAAATTCACTTGAAGTTGATTGCAGTATGTTCTTCTTACAATCCTTTAAAAATCTTTGCACACATTGATTGTTCACTTCTGTATCCTGTTTTGATGGTACATACGAAAGGTCCAGGCTATATCTTCTTAAATAGCCATGCTTGTAAGCCGCCACAGTATATTTATTCAGAAAATCACGATAAATACTATCCTCGTTGAAATGTCCGGTTATTTCCAGACCATTGAACCATGCAATTGTTTTCAGATAATATTTACGTTTTTCAAATTCGCAGGTATTTAAAATCGCCAGCTTCTCAAGGGTCAGCTGTTCCTTGTTATCATCAAGCTCCTTATAAAAATCCAAGGCCTTGTCCATAATATCATCCTTATCATATTGTAGGTGATGCTTTGAAAAATATATCCACAGTGCCCGGAACAATATACAAAAATCATCTGTTATCAAATTAAACACAGTATGATTGTCTTTATAGAAATTGCTTTGAAACAGCTTTTGCTGAAAATCCTTCCACGCTTCTTCCCATTGAGACTTCTCCTTTAACAGAACATCTTTCAGAAAGGTGACTGCCACGGCCTCTGCATTTGTATACTCAGACTTTCCATTTTGGTGCAGATTCAGAATCAGACGGCTGATTTTCTCATTATATTCAATATCTGCAATATCTCTTAATTCCTGATTCAGTGCAATTTCAGAGGCTTTTTCGCGCAGTCTATCATTCTCTCTGTTTTTCTCCTGTTCTTTTTCCTGTTCCTGTTTTTTCTGCGCAAACTCCAGCTTGTAACCAAGGAGAAGCATTAATGCAAGCTTATCCAGATTTTCTCCTGTGTTCTTGCCGCCTTCTTCAAAAAACATTTCTTTTATTTCTCCCGTGGTTATTGCTTCTTTATTTACTTCTGTTCCCGGCTTTTTCTCCTTCGTCAGTCGGTGCCTTGCAATCAGTTCCATGATCGTTATCTGTTCTTCCTTATTGTCCTCAGAATTGTTGTAGACAAAAGTCATTTCCTCCAACAAGCTTTTCTGAAAGGGCAGTTCCTGGTACAGATTGTCAAAGAAATGCTTCATAAAAAAGAATGCAATAACCGTGTTACGATTTTCTTTATTCGAAAACTCCGGTTGCTGCATAATCGTATTAACTTCTGCCACAAATGCCTTCAGCTTTCTCGGAGTAACATTTTCCACTCTATATTCAAGCTGTAGTGGTAAATTGAATTCTCTTCCAAAATAATAGTCAACAATAGGAACTTCGAATAAGAAACGGAAATCTCCCCAGTTCAGTCCTGCATTTACATACTTCAGCTCTTCCAACGCTTCTATTACAATGTCTTTTACAGAAATTTCTGTCAGATTGATAATGTATGGAATATATTTTTCCAGATAATCCCGGTTGAAATCAAGATCAGCCATTTTCCCCAGATCAAATTGGTAGATTACCTTTACGTTGTGGGAGATCATTTTCTGGGTGAGGTCGAACAGGCGGGCAATCTGGTCACGGTTTTCACCGGAAATACGGTCAATATCTTCGTAGACCAGAAGGATTTTGTGATCCAGCTTATCCAGATCCTGGCAGAATCCCTGGAATTCGGTTACCTGATCGTTTTCACCTGTGCCCAAAATGGAATTGAATTGTTTTCCCCAGGCATTTTCAGACAGCGCACGCTGCAGCTTTCTGGAATATCTGGGGTAGATGCGGTTGGCACGAAGGACTTTTTCCAATTGCAGAAACAGGTAGGAATCTATGGCGGACATGTTGCAGGTCAGAGGCTCTACCTTGATCACTTCGTATTTGTCCTGATTTCGTTCTATGTACTGATCTGCCAGAAAGGTTTTGCCGCTGCCCCAGGTGCCGTTTATGCCAACTGCATCCACCTCAGATAAATAGAGTGAAAGCCGCTCCAGATCACTTTCACGGGTTGGAAAAAGTTTCATGGAAGCGGAGGTCTCATAGAACCGCTGTTGCTCTTTTTGCGATTTCATCTGAAGAAGCCAGAAGATAATGTATTCAGCGATGCAGGCTTCCAAAAGCAGGAACCGAAGCCAGGAGTTGTTGTTCCATATATCTGCCACGGTACAGCCATTGGCAAGTTTAGATATAAGGAAGCCTATAGCTGCAAAAACTCCGGCTGTAAGAAACTCCTGGAGAATTTCCGTATTTCGGTAGTTTCCGGCTGCAAAATACAAAATCAGAATTGCTGCTGCATAGATTCCCAGATACAGATTTGTGCTGATTCCCGGAAGGAGTATGTAAAACAGGAGGAAGCTTAAGGTGGTGACTTCCGTGATTTTTTTCAATTGAAGGAATATGTGATTTTTATTTTGCATTTAGCCGGACTCCTTTTCCTTTGTGAAATTACTCGGCATGTTTTCCGTTTCTTTCAATACTTTTCTTTTCCATTATTTTGTTCATATTTTGGAGGTGTTTCGTTATAAATCATGAGGTAACATGTCCAATCACCTGTTCCCTCAAATAAATCATTTCCGCTTCTATATCTATCATTTTGTTTTTATATAAGTGCTTTATGGCCTTT
>OLSP01001528.1_pt1 | contig 21056 bp, 18 predicted proteins | sample 1672941 | NCBI WGS metagenome assembly OLSP01 (sample SAMEA3136739, study PRJEB25190) | human gut metagenome | reverse complement strand
GTGCCAGTGGCACATGTTTAGCACCGACCGAAGCGGAGCGTAGAAAGAATTGTGGGAGTACGAAGTACGGAACAATTCGTATGGCATCTTTTGACCCCAACATCATTCTATAACCATTATATAAAATTAAAAAAGCATTGTACACTAGCCAAACGGCCAGTTTTACAATGCTTAATCGAGTTTTTTCAAAGTTTTCTGTTTTTACATCGAAATCCATCCCAGTACATTTGCAATGGAGCTGAGAAGGATAATGATAACGCAGGCGGATGCCAGATATTTCAGGAAGAAATGATATAATTTCTTGCGTTTAAAATCAGATGACTGTTCAATCTCCGCATCCATTCTTTTAAATCCGACGACTTTCAGAATCAGAATGCAGGTAGCAAGTGCTGCGATCGGCATCATGACCGAGTTGGTCAGGAAGTCAAAGAAATCCAAAAACTGCATACCAAGGATCTTCACAGAGTCCCAGATACCATATCCAAAAGAGGATGCCGTTCCGATCACCAGCATCACGACAACCATCAGCAGACAGCATTTTCCACGGCTCCAGTGAAGCTCATCGTTCAGGGTGGAAACGCTGGTCTCAAGAAGTGAGATTGCACTGGTCAGTGCCGCAAACAGAAACATCAGGAAGAATGCGATGCCGACAATCGTGCCAACTCCCATACTCGCAAATACTTTCGCAGGGTGATGAACGTCAGTGCCGGTCCTGCCTGGAGCGTTTCCATATCTCCGCCGGAGAATGCAAACACTGCCGGAATGATCATCAGACCGGCCAGAAGTGCGACACCGGTGTCAAAAATCTCAACCTGCGTGGTGCTTTTTTCGATGTCTACATCTTTCCCGATATAAGATCCATACGTATACAGGATACCAATCGCGATCGACAGGGAATAAAACATCTGCCCCATCGCCGCAACGACCGTCATCCAGGAAAAATTCTCCAGATTCGGGATCAGGAAATATTTGATGCCTTCCACGGCTCCCGGTCTTGTGATGGAATAAACAGCCACACAGGCTGCCAGCAGGATCAGAAGCGGCATCATAACCTTTGAAACACGTTCTACTCCATTTTTTACACCTGCAAGAATGACAATAAATACCAGTGCCGCAAAGATCAGAAACCATATTTCTACTTCCATGGAAGAGGTGATAAAACTGTTGAAATAACCATCCTGTGCAACAAGGTTTGCATTGCCCCTGATATACTCAAACAGATATTTCAGAACCCAGCCGCCGATCACACTGTAATAAGGAACAATCATCATCGGGATGACTGCGTTGATCCAGCCTCCCAGGTGAAACGGCAGGCTCTTTCCGAATTTGTGGAAAGCTCCAACCGGGCTTTTTTTCGTCATACGTCCCAGTGCTGTTTCGGATACGATCATAACATATCCAAAAGTGACCATTAAAATCAGATAGACAAGCAGAAACATACCTCCGCCGTATTTTGCCGCAAGATATGGAAATCGCCAGATGTTTCCAAGTCCAACCGCAGAGCCGGCAACTGCCAGCACATAACCGATGCGACCGGAAAATTTTCCCCGTGCGTGCAAGAGATTTTCTGCATGTTTTTTATTTGTGCACATAAAAAGAATCCCCCTGTGGTAAAAAATCCCTTACAGCAGAAACTGCCCGCCGCAAGGGATTTTATTATTTAAAACTTACAAAATGATTGTTCTCAAGAATCTGAAAATACTTTACGATTCGTGGATAAAGGGGTTCTGCCGCTTCACCAAACCGCTCTTTTTCCAGAGCAGCCAGATCCATGACGGTTCTCTCTCCATCGATAAAAGGCCAAAGATAACTTCCATGTACATCCAGATGTATCTTTGTGACTTCCGGGCGGTTAAATACTTTCTGTGCGATCCCGTTAAAAAAACCTTCATTTTTCACTTCCAGTATCACGCGATCCCTGAAGTCTTTGTGCCACTTCAGGCCTTCGGCTTTTACCGGAATCAGATCCAGATAATTTATCTGTTGTTCCTGTTTCTTTTTTTTCATGCTTTTTTCTTTTTCTTAAGAGAGAAGTAAAGCAGGGATGCAATCATCAGTACCATAAGAATGACACCACCGATGTTGCCAAAGTTTACACTCTCTCCGATGCTTGTGTTGATACCAAATACTGCGAAAATTGCCAGCAGGATACCTACCAGACCTTCTCCGGCGATCATACCTGCACAATACAGTGTTCCGTCTGTGGACTGCTGTTCTTTTGTCTTTTCATCGACATTCTTACGTGCATCCATTACCATACGTACAACGCCACCGATCATGATGGTTGCATTCAGGTAGATCGGCAGATACAGACCGATTGCGAACGGCATTACCGGGATACGCAGGATCTCAAGACCCAGTGCCAGAAATACGCCGACAAATACCAGGTTCCATGGCAGGTTTCCGCCCATGATACCTTCTACGATCATCTTCATCAGAGTTGCCTGAGGAGCCGGTACTTCTGCTCCGCCGTAACCCCATGCTGCATTCAGCAGGTAGAGAACACCGCCGATAGCCAGACCGGATGCAAGAACACCGATCAGCTCACCAATCTGCTGTTTTTTTGGTGTAGCACCAAGCAGATAACCGGTCTTCAGATCCTGTGAAGTATCACCTGCGATTGCTGCGATAATACAGATAACAGAACCGATTGCGATTGCTGCTGTCATACCGTCGATACCTGTTTTGCCGCTTCCTTTGATCGCCATAGTTGCGATCAGCAGAGTAGCGATTGCCATACCGGATACCGGGTTATTGGAACTTCCTACCAGACCTACCATACGGGAGGATACCGTTGCGAAGAAGAATCCGAAGATTACGATCAGTGCTGCTCCAAGCAGAGTTACCGGGATAGCCGGTACTGCCCAGATGATAACAACCATGGCAACGATTCCGATCAGGATAAACTGCATCGGCAGATCCTGTGCAGTACGTGCAGTACTTGTATTTTTTCCGCCTTTTACGCTCTTCATAGAGTCGCTGAAAGTTTTTACGATCAGAGGCAGAGATTTGATCAGAGAGATGATACCGCCTGTTGCGATGGCACCTGCACCGATGTATTTTACGTAAGTACTCCAGATAGCTGATGCACCGCCGCCTGCATAAAGCTGAGCGATTGTTGTGCCTGCTTCTGCCGGATACAGCCAGGTATCAGGTCCGAACAGACAGATCAGCGGGATGATAACCAGCCATCCGAATACAGAACCAACAAACATGTAAGATGCGATCTTTGGTCCTACAATATAACCAACACCAAGCAGTGCCGGGTATACTTCCATACCGATCTCACCTTTGAAAGATTTAAAAGCTGCTGATACGTCTGCCGGGATCACCTTCAGACCATCAACGATAAATTTAAATACTGCTGCAAGTCCCATACCGGAGAATACCGTAGAAGCGTTTGCTCCGCCTTCTTCGCCGGCCAGAAGTACGTCTGCACATGCAGTTCCTTCCGGGTAAAGCAGTGTCTGGTGCTCTTTCACGATCAGGGCATTACGAAGCGGTACCATGAAAAGTACACCTAAAACACCACCGCAAAGTGCGATCAGTGTGATCTCGACAAGGCTCGGCATAGAGCAAAGACCCTCTTCTGCCCAGAGGAACAGTGCCGGCATCGTAAAGATCGCTCCTGCTGCAAGTGACTCACCGGCTGAACCGATGGTCTGTACCATGTTACTTTCAAGGATGGAATTCTTACGCATGATAATGCGAATAACACCCATAGATATAACTGCTGCCGGAATAGAAGCAGAAACAGTCATACCAACTCGGAGTCCAAGATATGCATTGGCTGCTCCGAAAATTACTGCGAGCAAAACACCCATAATAATGGAAGTCACAGTAAGCTCCGGCATGACTCTGTCTGCCGGAATGTACGGTTTGAATTCGTCTTTCTTATTCATTTCCTTTTCCTTTCATACTTTTTTCTTTTAACAATCCGAAAACCTTCGTATATCCGCCCTCTTCCATCTCCGGATTATTATTTACCTAAAATAATCCTTATGAATTGCTCCGCTTTTCCACAGCTTCTGCAATTCCGTATCATCATAGAACTATATTGTACCTAAAATCCGACTAAATTGCAAGAATATAATGCATTTTTCTACTTTTTTCCTGTTTTTCCCACTATTTTTTTGTGCACTTTTTGAGATGCCAGGGTCAAAAGATCAAAATGTCGTTCTTGCTTGCAAGATAAGACATTTGAACTTGGGACCCGCTAAACATGAGGAAGTAGCTATTTACGCAGTAAATATGCGAATTCCGAATGTTTATAGAATTGCGAGAGTTACTTGTAACGGAGCAATTCGCAGGCATCTTAATGCCAGGGTCAAAAATCTGAAATCGCACTATGATCCGGACGGAATCCGCACAATTTTCTGTTCCCCTTCCATCTCTGTCATCACAAGCACCGGCATATGGCGTTTACGAAGTGCATGGATCAGCGGATACACCGCAAAAAGATCTCCCTGTACATAGACTGCTTCCGGTTTGGATTTCAGAATCTTTTTCACCTGATCTTTGATCTGTGCTTTCCATTCCTGCTTTTCAAGTGTGGATTCACCGTAAATGCCGTCCCACTCCATCGGCGGAAGATCCGGCAGCTCCATGTGCACGATTCTGGCACCGGAAAACTGCGGAAGTTTGAAAAGCAATGCATCGGCTGCCTCATCTGTGCCAAGATTTACGATCACAACCTGCTCATGGAACTGCTGCTGACTGATCTTGCATGCCTTTATGGCATCTTCGAGCGTACTTGTCGTCATAAGAAATCCGCCCTTATGACAGAATTCTGCACCGGAAAGACCGCTCTCTTCTTTTAATTCTTCTTTTTCAAGACCAAGCCAGCTTTCCGGGAAACTGCATTTATAATTCAGGGAGTATTCTCTCTTCTGAGGCTGAATACAGTAGCCGCCGCGATTGGATGGAAAGATCACGAATGCAATGTCTGTCTCGGAAAGATATTTCTGGCACGGAACATAATCCGGCAGCACCAGAATCTGCTTTTCATCCGCCGGCTTTTTGCCGAAAGCGATCTCTTTCTGATGCTGTTTTAAAATTTCTTCTACACGTTTGTCGGCACGCTCATTGCCCCGATAACGCTCCAGTTTGTTATCGAGGATCATGCCGGCCACACCGACCGCCTTAAAGAACGCCGCATCATTTCCGCCCTGTGCATCCCATGGCGGATTGAAATTGCCGATCAGGGTGGCAAGTTCATTTTTTTCTCCGGTGTTGTCATTGTTGTCCAGTGGCTGCACAAAAGCCTCGTCAAATTTTTCTGCCAGTTCTTCTCCTAAAATCTCAGCACCCAACTCTTCCCATAAAAGTCCGAAAGCTGCATACGGCACACCATTTTCACGGATTCTGCTATCCCTCTGATGGTGGTCGTATTTCCCTCTTCCGATGTCAAAAACAATCCCTTTAAAATCCTCCGGCACCTGACTGCCGCGGTGGATCGTGATCTCCGGATTGACAGACAGCAGAAGTGCAGACGAAAATACATCGTCCGCATGAAACTTTCCGCTGTGGGTAAATGCCTGTGCATCTTTTTCTTTAATTTGCTCCATTAACTGTGTCATGAAATTTCACCTTTCCGATCAACATATCGTCGTTTGCATTTTTCAGAACCGGGATGATCACACCGCATTCACTTCCGATCGATTCCAGTTTATTTGGCGGTGCACAGAAGATAACCTGAAAGTCCTGGTTCTTGAAGAAATCAAGCATCAGTTTGATATTGTGGTCACTCATCTTTTCAAACGGCTCATCAATAAAGATCAGTCTTACGGAATTGACTCGCACATTGTAGAGCATGGAGAGTGCCGCCGACAAAATCAGCGTATATGGGATCTGCGTTCCGGCACCGGAATTGTATCCTACCTGTTTGGATAATTTTCCGTCTTTTACTTCTTCGTTGTTGATGATGATCTCGTAGCTCATATAATTGCGGTAATCTGCAAATTTCTGGATCTCCGCCAGATCATTTTTTTCAATGATGCGGTTAATAATATCTTTGATCTCCCGCTCCCGTCTCTCTACTTCGTCATCCTCATAACCCATCAGCTTTGTAAGGGCGATCTGACCGTCCGCCAGATTTCCGGTCTGCTGAAGATACTCTGCATAACGCAGAATTTTGGCATAGTCGGAATTGTCATTCAAAAATTTCACATCAAACTGATAGCATGTCGCGAATTTCAACTTGCGAAGCTCTTTGTTGATCTGTGCGATGTCTTTTCTTGCAGCCCTTGCCGTCTCGTAAATATTCAGAACAAATTCTCTTTTGAAAATGCTTTCATAACGCATGGTCTGCTCTTTTAATTTCTGCTGCAGATTCTGAAGGTCATCGATCCAGATTTTTCCGCGTCTCTGGTGATAGCTTTTTTCGTACTCAAGACCGATCGGCAGACGTTCTTCTTCCTGCTTGCGGTTGTTGTACGCCTGCTGCTGTCCGTTGATATTTGCCGCAAAACTGCTGACACGTTTTTCCATCTGCTCTTTCTCGGAAAGCTGCATAATGCCGCCTTTTTTATTTTCACCTGCAAGATAGCGGTCGTATTCTGTGATCGCCTGCTCTGCTGCGGAACGGTTGAGCTTTTGTTCTTCTTCCAGATGTTTCTGCTCTTCCGCTTCTTTCGCCTGATACATCACGCTGTCTTTCTTTTTCTGTTCGATTTCCGCTTCCAGTCGGTAACGCTTTTTGCTCTCTTCATCTTTCTCACGTGTTTTATTGCGAAGCTGTTTTTCCAGATCAGTCACACGCTGCGAAAGTGCCATAAATTCTGCATTGTTTTTCTGGGCTTCCAGAAGTTCACGATAACGCACCTTTTCTGCTTCCAGCTCTGCATTTAAATGCTCACATTCTCTGTTGGCTTCCAGATTGTAATCTTTGAAATAATCCAGACTGCTCTGCAGAAAGACATCCTGATTCTGCATCGTATGTCTGCTGCTCAAAATCTCTTTTTCCCGTTTTTCCAGCTGATCCAGTTTTTTCGCAGCTCTTTTGCGGTTCAGCTCGATCGCCGCCCCGCCAAGGCAGTAGCTCTTGATCTTTTTCGTGTTGATGTAAGTAACTGCCATATTTCTGCCGAGTTTTCCTTCTTTTGACATGGCATTGTCGTATTTTGCAACCTCGTCCAGCTCGACTGCATGGATCGCTCCCAGCCAGAACTGGAAATACTTTGCTGCTGTCTCATTCTGGATCTGAAGATAATGATAGACCGAATCTTCCTCACATTTGATCTTGCGTTCAGCCAGACGCTTTGTATTGACCAGCTCCACATAATGATGTCCGGAGCGGTCCATAACCTGATTGGCAACATCAAAGGCCTGCGGCGAGACCAGGATCGCATAGCGGTGCACACCAAGAAAAGCTTCGATCGCATCACGCCATGCTTCATCTTTCAGTTCCGATACATATTCACACGCCATGCGGGCTTCTTCATCGATGCCCTGTTTTTTCAGTTCTTTGTTGATCTCCCGGATCAGCTGCGTCTGTTCCTGCACATGCGAATAATCCGCTTTGTTGCGGTCACAGTTTTCAACGATCTTGCTCTGTTCACTGCGTTCCAGCTGCACTTCTTTGAGCTCACGGTCCAGATAAGCCCTGTTTCGCACAATGCTGTCACGTTTTTTACGGATTTCCGCTCTCAGTGCATCGATGGCTTCCTGTTTCTCCGAATTGGAAAGATCGACTGCCGTCAGTTTGCCAAGCGTTTCAAAATGAGAAACCTCGCATTCCATTTTGTTCAGTTCTTCTGCCACATGCAGCAGACGTTTCCGGAACTGCTCCAGCTCTTCCCTTTCACTTTTCCGCTTCTCCAGCTGTTTCTCGAAAGCAGTGATCTGCTGTCTGGAATTGTCGATCGCTTTGGAAACATTCAGTTCCCGCAGTGCGGCTTTTGCTTCCATATAATAACGGTCAAGTGCATCGATCTCCGTGCTCAGTTCTTTGATTGTTTTGATCTGTGCTTCTACTTCAATGCTGTTTTTGCGGATCATTTCTTCTGCCATGCAGCGTTTTTCTTTCCAGGAAAGCATATTTCGATATTTTAATTTAATATCATCCACTTTCAGCTGCATGACACGCTCATCGTATTCTGCATAATCCTTCAGGATCGCATCCAGATCACCGATCTCTTCTTCGATCAGCTCCAAACGGCTGTTGATCTGCTCAATATTTTTCTTGGCATCTTTTAATTTTTCAAAATTGACATCGTGTTCTTCCAGAACCGATTCCCGGATAAATTCCTGGATCTTTGCCGCCGGATTGTATGCCATGATATTTCGAAGTTTTCTCTGATAACGAAACACTTCCTGATACGGAAGCTTCAGTCCGACCATCTGCATAAACAATGCCACTCCATCCTGTTTCTTGCGGAGTTTGACATTGTAACGTTTCTGAAATCCGGACGCATCGTACGGCTTTAAGGCAGAACCGTCTTCATAGACATAGGAAATATCCGACAGATGTTTGTCTTCCATCGCATACCAGTACGTGCCGCGGATATCCGTCACGGCTGTCTCGATGATCACGCCGAGCACAAAGGATTTTTCGTTGATCTGGTCATAATATTCCAGTGCGATGTGGGTATACACAACTGGGATCTTCTCCGCCGGTCTTGCATACACGCCGGCACTCGCATCGACCAGACAGCGTGTATACGAGATCAGATTTCGCTTGCCCACGCCTGTATTATATCCGCTTGTCGCCTTATTAAACTGCGTATCACCGGTGTAGGCATATTTGATGGCATCGAGGATCGTCGATTTTCCGCACTCATTTTCTCCGGAGATCAGAGTGAGATTTTCTGCAACCGGAACGACCGTGTTGGTAAATCCATACCAGTTGATCAGCTGTACATTGCGTAAAACTATTTTACTCATCGCTCTCCTCACTTTCTGCCTCTTCCAGGTCTGCCATGTCCGCTGCCTCGAAATCTTCCTGTTCCACAAATTCTGCCATCACCTGTTTCAACTGTCCGATATCCAGACAGAACTGCAAAGAAGGATAGAGACGCACAGCCCCGTCCTCTTTTGTGATATCGTCACTGTAATCGATCAGGCAGAATCTGCGGAAGGTCGCATATGCCTTTTTAAACTCGACCGGCGTCAGCTCAATATCATAAAGCCTGCATTTGTCGATAATCTCACCGACCGTCACATAGACTGCCTCTTCATAACCCATCCGCTCCAGAAATAAAAGCCACAATACCAGCAGCAGTTTCATATGTCTCTGGTCAAAATGATAGAGATTGAGGCGTTTCAGTCCGACTGTTTCTTTATCATCATCATTTGGCTGCAGCATCGCCACACCCATCTGTTCTTCTACAACCACTTTGTAGCCGATCACTGCCAGATACTGGTTCATGTCGTAACGGTTGGATTCGGAGGCCACAAACTGATAGAGCTTTTCTTCTTTGTCTTTTACAAGAAATGTCGTATCCAGAAGCCGCCGCACACAGCGTTTGAACAGATACGCATCCTCGTCGCTCATATTGCTTATAAAACTTAAATCCTGCATATAAATTTACCTCATTGTATTTGTAAAGCGGACATTCACAATCCGCTTCTCTGCGTTCAAAAAAATGCCCTGTAAATATTTTCGTACCCTGTGATCCACAATTCTGACATCTTTATTTTCTCGAGATCACCACATTGCTGATATCGGCAATTTTCGTGCTCACTTTTTCGTCCTTGATGCGGACTTCGTATGGAAATTCTGCATTTTTCGCATAAAGCATCGCCGCTGCGATCATCAGTGCCTCTTCTTTTGTCTGCACACCCTTTTCTTTCAGCTCCATGCTCACATCCAATCCAAGTGCCTCATCCAGATATGCTCCGACACGGGCCGGAGCATATCGGTTCGGTGCACTGCGGAACAGATTCTCCGTCCGTTTCTGCATCTCTTCTTCCGACATCGCATTGGTGTTTAATGCGATATTCTGACCTTCGTTGCGGATACGCCGATTCTGCTCGAATGATTTGTAACCAACGTATTTCTGGTTGATAACACGAGTGCATTTTTCCACTTTTTCCATCGCCGCATCCTGCTCTTCTTTTGAAATCCTGGAAACACGGTCCAGGAAATCGCCGAGAAGATTCTCCAGTCTGACACGGCTGCTCGCCATCTGCATGATCCTCGTATTTGCCAGATTATAATAACTGTTGATGCGAGTATCAATCAGTTCCATATTTTCTTCGTATTCCACACTCAGGAAATACTGGAGTTCCGCCATGTAACGGTCCACACGGGAAATTGCCTGCTCTTTCGGGCAACGCAGACGTTTTCCACATTCTTCGACCATTTTCTCATACATATCCCCATAACGCAGATCCTCGATCCGGTCACGGATGAAAGAAAGCTGGGTCGGGATCAGTCCGTTGTTTTTTACGAAGAAATATTCACTGAAGAACCGGTCCAACATTTCATTTTTCATAATGAACTGCCCGAAACTGTTCATATCCTGAAATTCGATGACTGTTTTCATGATATCCGATATACTGTCTTTTAAATCAGCCAGCTCATTGCGAAGCTCGGTTTCATTTTCCATCATCGGCACCAGAATGTTTGAGTACGGACGTTCTTTTCGCACCGAACCTTCTTCCGATGCGGATTTCATAATCTCATACATTGAGAGAATGCGGTTTGACATCGTACCTTCATTTTTCTTCTCAGTCAGTTTATCCAGAAAATCAATCACTCTTCGACAATCCGTCGAAAGATTTACAACATATTCTCCGCTGCGTCCGATCTGCCGTGGCTTGATCCATCCACATTCACGGAAAATGGCCAGAATCTCAGCCGCCTGAAGCTGCACCGCCTCATTCTCATCATCCGCTTCTTCGATCAGTCGCTGAATCTCTTCGTTTTTCAGATACAGCGTGATACTGTCCTTTGCATCCGACTCGTAGAGAACCGGAAGTTCCTTCGAACGGTCGATCAAAATCCGGATACAGTCATAATAAATCCTGCGGTACTTGAACGTAAGCGGTTTAAAAAACGACTCGTTCTTTATGTAATCAAAAAAATTCATAGTTTATTTATCTCCTAAGCTGCTGCGGCATTTGCATTGATCTGGTCGATCACTTTCCGGATTCCCATCCATACGTTCAGATCCGTAAAAATGTCCACGACACTTCCCTGATCCGTAAATGGTGCCTCCTGAAGCACCGACAGATCTTTCATCATGCCATTTTGCACAATGTATTCCACGATCTGATTTACGAAATAAATCTGCCTGCTGTCCAGGCTGTTTTCATCCAGATATTCTGAAAATGCTTCTTTTGCAGCGTTCATATCCAAGCCGACAATTTCACGGACAAATTCTCCGAGCGGCTTCTGCCCGTACTCCGTCTCATACTCTTCTTTTGTCCCCAGTTCTCCACAGAGGATCTCTTCCAGAAGCTGTACATCCGCCGCTGTCAGCGGCTGATTATTCTTCAGCCTGGCAATCGCCTCATTATCCTGATGCCTGCGGACATAATATTCTGCTTTCGCTTTATAATTTTTCAGGTCATCATTTTCCAGCTCTGACTCTTTCCATTCCATCGCCAGAAGTTCATCCGCAAAATCGGTATCATACCGCTTTCCTTCTTTTTCTTTGATATATTTGATCAGTTCCCGCAGATTTTCACGGATATGTTCAAATTCATCCACACCGGCCGTCTCCAGATAATCCGTGTGCAGGATCTGATTCAGCAGTTTTTCCTGTGCTTTGATCTGCGGAATATTGGCAACACCTGCCACCGCACGCACCTTTTTCAGAAGATCCTTTCTCGCTTTTCCATATTTATTTCCCATCAGATAAGCAAGCTCAATCCCATAAAGCAGTGCGTCAAAACGAACGGCGGACGCCTCTTCCTGATCCGGCATGATCAGCGGTGCAACCTCCTCCTGAACGGTCAGCGTATCCTCGTAACGGATATTCTGATAATTCTCCGGATTGGAATAATATTCCACATATTTCAAATGCTGACGCACCGCAAAATTATCCCGGCTCAGTTCCTGTACTTTTCCCTGCATACTCTCAACCAGGTTTTTGCGATAGGCGATCAGTCTTTCTGTCTGATATTGTAAATCCTGCAATTTATACGAAATCTGAAATTTCAGGTTAAAAATCGCACTCTGCAAAGGCAGCCGGACTGCTGTCTCTTTTCCCTTCTGCATCCGGAAAAACTCGAAATTCCCACAAAAATCAAAAATATAGAATTTCTGCTTATCCTCACCATCCAAAAGTCCCGGACAGAGCCTCGTTCCACGCCCGATCATCTGCCAGAACTTTGCCTTGCTCATTACCTTTTTAAAAAAGACCAGATTTAAAATTTCCGGCACATCGATTCCCGTATCCAGCATATCAACGGAAATGGCGATCTGCGGCAGTTTATCCGGCTCCGAAAACTGATCGATCAGGCTCTGGGAATGGCTGATACGATTGTCGATCACTTTTGCATAACCCGGCAGATGTGAATATTCTTTATTGAACACCTCAAATATTTTTTCCGCATGAGCATGATTTTTCGCAAAAATAATCGTCTTGCCGAGCTTTTCTCCGTAGTCTGTATGGATTCCATGTGTCATCAGAATGTCCAGCACCTGTCTGATCGTATCGTCATTAAAGATCCAGGTATTCAGTGCTGAGGACTGGATCCGCTCCACAACCTGTCCGTTTTCATCCACAAAGGTGTTCTCGTATGCTTCTTTATCTTCGTCCGAAAGCTCATCGTACGCAATGCCCTCTTCCAGAAATTTCAGCTTTGTTTCCACCGAAAGGAAATCCACCAGATAACCGTCTTTTACCGCCTGTGCCAGCTCATAACCGTAAGTCGGCACGCCCTTCTCCAGCTCAAAAATGCTATAGGTATTTTTATCGATCTCATCTTTCGGCGTCGCAGTAAGACCAACAAGCGGTGCATCAAAATACGTGAAAATGTCTTTGTATTTATTGTAGATCGAACGATGTGCCTCGTCACAGATCACAAGGTCAAAATGGCCGCTCGTAAATAATTTTCCGTCTTCGTCCCGTGTGGCATCAATGCAGTTGATCATCGTCTGATAAGTTGAAAAAATACAGTGTGCATGCAGATTGCTTTTCTCCTCACACAGATTTGCCACCGAAAGATCCGGCAGCATATTGACAAAGCTTCTTTTTGCCTGTGTGACAAGGGAAGTGCGATCCGCAAGAAACAAAATATTTTTCACCCAGCCGTTTTGCAGAAGCACATCGCAAAGTGCAATGACTGTTCTTGTCTTTCCCGATCCGGTCGCCATGACAAGCAGTGCTTTTCTTCTGTTCTTTTTATCAAAGCTCTCGCATACTGCCTTGATCGCCTCTTCCTGATAATACCTTCCGGCGATTTTTTTATCAATCCGGACACTGCCAAGATCGCCCCGCATGGTTTTTAAATTAAACCATTTTTCGAGATCTCTTCTGGAATAAATGCAGGAAACCTGCCGCTCCGGATACTGTCCGTCCACAATCCTCGTCTCAAATCCGTTCGTAAGGAAAATGACCGGTCTGCGTCCATACTGCCGCTCCAGAGAATCCGCATATAACTCTGCCTGCTGCCGTCCGCTCGCCACATCTGCACAGGTCTTTTTCGCCTCGATCACCGCCAGCGGCCGGTGTGCATCGTCATAAAGCACATAATCCGCAAAACCGCTGCCTGATTTATTGGGCATGCCATAGACTTCGACTTCATTCAGCCAGTTCTTTCCTTCCATCCATCCGGCATCAATCAGCATCGTATCGATATATTGTTTGCGGGTTGCATACTCCGACAGCTCCAGCGGCTTCGGAACATACGTCTGCTTCTGCTCCTCACGCCTGGAAGTCAGTTCTGCCTTCAATGCTTTATTTTCTGCGATCAAAGCCTCCAGATCAATATCCGGAAAGGCCGTCTCCGCTGCCAGGATCTCCTGATTCTGCTCCGGAAGACCTGCATCAAACTGCCCCTCCTGATAATCATCCGCATAACAATAAGCTAGAAAATCCAGAAATATATAAAGATTCTCAAGGCACAGCTTCGCCTGATCCAGCGTCAGCTTTCTTCCCGTATGTGCCACCTGATTTGCCACCCTGCGAATAAAATCCATTCTCCGCAAAATGTCTGCATCCACAATTCCTTTAAACTCTTCCGTATTCAGCAGACTGACCAGCTTGTCCTGATATGGCATCACCAGCATATCGTCAACCGAATACATCCATTTGACGGCAAATTCCATCGCCCGCCGGCAGTTCATCACGCTCGCCTCCGGGTCAATCATCAGGATCTTTTCCGCCGCCACCGCAACATCCGCAAACGCTGCAAACTGCGGAATATCCTTCAGGAAATCAAAGTTCGTCACGCCGCCACCCCCTCTTGTTGTATTTTCGTGAAATGTCTTCTGATATTTTAACACGAAGTGGTTTTTCTCACAAGAAAGTTATAAGCGGAATCCTGTAAAGTTATGAGAGGAATCCTGCAAATCCGGTAAATTCTGCTTGAAAACACATATTTCACCAGAGAATAACAGGTTCGGTTCCTGTTCACAAAAGAAAAACATTGTACAAATGGCAGCTTCCTATTACAATGATATTAACTTAAGAGCTTACCGCTTTGAAAATACATACGCTAGGAGGAACGCTTATGATTTTATGCTGCAAACACTGCGGAAATTGCAGAGAAACCAATCATCTTGCAGAAAACTGCGATTATTGTGGAAATGAAATGGTTCAACTGTTATCAGATGAAGAGTTAAGCCAGATCGTTCCAACAGAATTGCCTCAGATTATCGAAGCGATGCGTGCAGGTTATCGATATGGCAATCCGGATTATGATGAAAAATTATGGTACAGTCGTGCAAAAAAGGAAGAAATACAACGGGCGGAAAACGAAAAAAAAGAGCTGGATTATCGCGAAAAACACCACATGGTAACAACCGGATTTCAGTTTGAAGGTTATGAAATCGTATCTTACCTGGGGATTGTCGCCGGCGAAGTAGTTCTTGGCACCGGATTTCTTTCAGAATTTACTTCTTCGTTTGCTGATTTCTTTGGCGTGCAATCCGGGATATTCGAGGAAAAGCTCGAGACAGCAAGGCACGCTGCCATGGATAAACTGATCAAAAAATCAGCTGCATTGGGTGGAAATGCAGTCATTGGCATTGACATTGACTACAATATGTTTTCCAATAATGTAATCGGAGTCATTGCAAACGGAACATCTGTTGTAATCAGAAAGATCTGATGAATCGCTTATAATAGCTGCTTAAGATTCTGCTGATAATTTGACACAAAAGTCGTTTTGTGCTATGATACAGACAGTTCATATTTAAATACAAAAAGGTGCTACCATGACGGTTCGCCTGATGTTTTACTAAGTTAAAAATAACCGTTCAGTTTCCTAGGCTGGGGCGGTTATTTTTTTGTCTTTTCCGCCATTTACAAGAAATATAGCCTGATTTTTTGTGAATATTCAGCCAGAAGTCCGTGTTTTAGCCCATTATATATTAACAAACTTTTTATTATTTTGATTTGTCAACTTGTTCCAATACTCCTTCAAGTTTCTTCTGCTCAGAAATCGGTGGACAGATAACCTCTATGTTCTTCAAACGTTCCTTAGATATGTTTGACATAGATTTCGCTGATCCACCAGAGATACCTTGAATAGCCTGCCTAAACTCTCTATTATTGATTAATTGCCACAGGAATGTGGGCGTCATTCGCTCGTTTGTGACTAAGCGAAATATCAAATCTGGCATCATAAGTTTTTCCGGTGTTTCGAAAACATAGGCTGCCATTCCAACAAGATCAGGTGTATTCTTTCTTGTAAAAAGCAAATCTCCTCTATGTACTTGGACAGATTCCACAAACTGCTTCTCATCCAAGAGAGCTTTATTTTCATAGGGTCTGTAATCCCCATATGTTGCAGCACTTAACTTAAGAATTGCCGGAAATACGCCTTCTCGTGCATTACTATCACATGTAAAGCTTTTTCCATTATCAATTCTTTCCAGACATTCCGACAATTTTACAACTTCCCATCCTTTTGGATTCTTTATCGGATCACCAAATAATTCGACAAATCGGGATTGAATGAGCTCGTCTAACTTTTGAAGTTCCTGTTTTCTTGTTTGAATTATAACATAAATTTTTTCCAACATTTGTGCATATTCATGTTGTTTATCAAAACCAACATCAGGAATCAAAATTTCTTCAAGTATTTTTTTACTTATAGCCTTAAACGTACTTCCAGTTCCTTTGCTTTTTAATTCTGCATTCTTTCCTTTCAAAAACCAATATACAAATTCTAATGATACTTTACTCTTGTCCGGAGTTATCGCTGCCAAACCTCTTCCAATACAGCATTTTTCCTTAGCATAATTCAACGCACCAATAGGTGCTCTTACTGAGATAAGTATATCTTCTGATTGTGCAATCTTTGTTGGAGCATTACACCAAACTCTAGTTACTGGATATCTCTCACCAAAATCTGCATTTCCTTGAAAAAATGGTATACCTTCTCCATTTTCATTATAGCTTGAAGAATCTGGAGACTGTCCCATATTTATTTTACAAACATCCTTTAACGCTACATATTTCATTTACATTTTCTCCCACAAATATGAACAGCGGAAAATTTGCTCAGGCTATGAAGCGTCTATGGGATGTTTTTACATTGCTTTGATTAACCATTGCATACTGCATCGTGGTGTCGATTTGTTGATGTCCCAGCAATTTCTGTACTTGCTCGATCGGCATCCCTTTATCTATGGCTCTTGTTGCCATAGTTCGACGGAATTTATGCGGATGAATTCTCTCTAATTTCAATTCTCGTCCTAATTGTCTCAATCTTATTTCTACTCCACTGATTTTCAGGCGTTTATGTGGATCATTGAGCGTCACAAATAGTGCCGGATTATCGTCAGTCCGGCATTTTAAATAATTCTGTAAATGCAGTTTTGCTCTTGCATCAAAATATACCCTGCGTTCTTTATCACCTTTTCCGTATACAATACATTCTCTTTCATTGAAATCAATATCTGCAATATCCAGATTTACCAGCTCACCAACTCTCATCCCTGTTGAAAAAAGTAAATCTATGATGGCAAGATCGCGTTTTTCTTTGCAATTATCACGCAAAATCTCAATACTCTCATCGGAAATCACTTCTTTTACCACTGTTTTCGTCTTGATTTTGTGAATACGTTTCACCGGACTTTTTAAAATATGATCCTCTTCCTCCAGCCAGGAAAAAAAACTGGATAAATTGCGACGAATATTGTCTATTGTCACCTTTCCACAGTTGTTGATTTTCTGATAATCAATCAAATATTGGCGAATATCCTCCGTTGCAATCTGACGCAGTGGTATCGTGATTCTTTTCAGCATATGCTCAATCGTTACACGATAATATTGAATTGTCCTGTCTGAACACCCCTCAATCTGTTTTGCCGTCAAAAACATTTCCAGATATTTCTCATTTGAAATCTCTTCCTGTACCTGTTTCGCTTCATTCAAGTGATAAATCAGTACTTTCTGAAGCTTTTTCATCTGCATTACATTTAAAAATTCCGCCATGTCGTTTAAAATATTATAAATCTGATTTTCCATTTTTCTGCACTCCTGTTTTTGCAGAAAGTATAGCAGATTTTTCCTAAAGAATCTTATTTTCCTCGTAACATTCGAAAAGATATGATGGATTTTCATAATAAACACTACTGTTATAATCATCTATTTTCTCACTCAGAAAAGAATTATAAACTCTAATCAATGCGTCAATTACTTCTATTTTCTCTTTTTTTGAAACCTGCTTAATAAGGCGTTTATAGACTTTTCCGATGTCCCAGTGTGTAGGAATTGCATACTGACATTCTCCGACATTATCAAAATTTCCCTGTTTAATCTGGGCTTCTTTGATAAAATCTTCGCTTACCCGATCAATGTTATCACTATGGTAAATATCCGCCAGATCGTAAATCTTATCCAGACGCTTTTTTCCTAATGCATTAACGACATCTGCCCTGGTATTTTTCGTTTTTCTTGCAATATAATCAATCAACGCACAGGTAAAAAACAAATCGTTATCCTTTCTGGATTCTCTTCCATTTTCCATCACTTAACCACCTCAAATCCCCTGTATTCCAGACATTTCAGTGCTTCGTTTGAGCAAAAATTTATCTGATGTGTCGGATATTTAAACTTTGCCAGCACCCAGAACTGCTCTCTCGTAATCGAGCCATCCATATAATCAGAAATATAGTTGTAAATCTGATCATCTGCCATCGCTCCAATCACAATATCATAGTTATGTGTTTTTCCTGCCCGACAGTCAATGATAAAATCCAGCCATTCATCTGTCATTTCCCGGAAATCTTTGATTTTTAACGAAGAATCTAAACGCACATCATAAATAGAAACTATTTTGGTATCATAACGTTTTGCCCATCTCTGAGCCTGTTCTTTGATAATTGTGCAGTAAAAACCCGTCCCAAAATCCTTTGTATTGCGTCCCTTTCGAATTTCTGGATGTTCCACTGCCATATATCCACCGTGATATACTGTCATTTTTGCCATTTCATCACCCTTTTCATCCAAAATACTTCTGCATCAGACTGTCAAATAATAACTGCGTCTCTTCCAAGGATTTTTGAATCTTAGATTTTGATTTGTCGACTTGCTGGACGAAATCGGCGAACTGCTCCTGTATCTCTCTTGGTGGAATAAGGACATCCATATTTTTTAATAGAAATATCTTAAACTCCGCAAATGTAGAACCAGAACCCATCTTAGGATATTCAACCAATGTTTTTTCTCTCATAAAATACTGTAAAAACTTTGAATTGAATACTCTTCTATCTGGTGATATACAAAGTACACGTCCATCTTTATAATAAAATGGTTCTTCAGTATCAACCATCCATACTTGACCTTTATTACAAATAGAAGGCATGAGCAAATCACCAATCAAAGGTTTTGTGTCATCATTAGCTAAACGTTCATAATGCTCTTCAGAAATACAATATGGTTTTGATGGCTTTTGTCCATTTGCTAGTTCACCTATCTCTGTTCCTCTGTAGAAGGGAATACCACTTTCGACAAACTCTGTGGTAAATACCCTATGACTAGATCCTACCCTTGCAACATCTCCTAATTTGCAAGTTCCAAAATTGAATATACCTGTTCCAATATCTCCAAACATCTCTGCAAATCGGGATTGAATGAGCTCGTCTAACTTTTGAAGTTCCTGTTTTCTTGTTTGAATTATAACATAAATTTTTTCCAACATTTGTGCATATTCATGTTGTTTATCAAAACCAACATCAGGAATCAAAATTTCTTCAAGTATTTTTTTACTTATAGCCTTAAACGTACTTCCAGTTCCTTTGCTTTTTAATTCTGCATTCTTTCCTTTCAAAAACCAATATACAAATTCTAATGATACTTTACTCTTGTCCGGAGTTATCGCTGCCAAACCTCTTCCAATACAGCATTTTTCCTTAGCATAATTCAACGCACCAATAGGTGCTCTTACTGAGATAAGTATATCTTCTGATTGTGCAATCTTTGTTGGAGCATTACACCAAACTCTAGTTACTGGATATCTCTCACCAAAATCTGCATTTCCTTGAAAAAATGGTATACCTTCTCCATTTTCATTATAGCTTGAAGAATCTGGAGACTGTCCCATATTTATTTTACAAACATCCTTTAACGCTACATATTTCATTTACATTTTCTCCCACAAATATGAATTTCTCGCCCTTTACCTTAAATAAAGGCATCTCGGTTTTACTGTTTCTTGTTTCCATGTGCATACTTTATTCCAGAATAACATTTTTCAATGCCTTGTGCAAGTCGTTTCCTTTGATTTGTTGCAGTTGCTTATTATTTATGTTGTCTTTTTAATATTTTTCATTTTCTATTGATTTAAAAAGAGTTATATGTTAGTATAGTGGCAAAGCATATTTTCTTAACGTTCTTGGCATCATGCCGTCTATTAATCTATTTCACATTTCGAAAATTCATGCTTTTCTTTCAAATTAATAAAAAGCAGGAGTTTCAAATGTTGACCGATTAGCAGACTGCATATCCACCGCACTTTTGTACACTCCTGCCAAGGGAGGTATTTCTATGGTGCAAAATGAAACACTAAAAGCAAACCGGATGTACAAAGACACTGTATTCCGTATGCTGTTCTCTGACAGAAAAAATTTATTGTCACTTTATAACGCAATCAGCGGTTCGCATTATGATGATCCGGATAAACTTGAGATTGTAACACTGGAAAATGCCATTTATATGGGTATAAAAAATGACCTGGCTTTTATCGTTGATACTGATTTATTTCTATATGAACATCAGTCTACTTACAATCCAAATATGCCGCTGCGTGATTTATTCTATATTTCCAGTGAATACCAGAAATTAGTAGATCACAAATCTCTCTATTCTTCTGTATTACAGAAAATACCGGCACCGCAATTTATTGTATTTTACAATGGTCTGGAAAAGAAAAAGGACTACTGGGTAAACCATTTATCCGAAGCTTTCGAAAACCAATCCGGTGATCCAAAGCTGGAACTGGAAGTTCTGACACTGAATATCAATGAGGGACATAATAAAGAACTGATGGAACAATGCCAAACTTTAAAGGAATATGCACAATATGTAAATCTTGTACGCAAATACACGAAAGATTTTGAATTAAACGAAGCGGTTGAACTGGCTGTCAATGAATGTATACATGACAACATTCTTTCCGACTTTCTTCGTGCAAACAAAGCAGAGGTGATCTCCATGAGTATATTCGAATACGACAAAGAACTGGAAGAACGTAAACTCCGTAAGGCGGAATATGAGGCTGGGGTAGCTGATGGTATCAAAACAGCTACCGAAAATATTAAAAGGGAAGATGCTCTCGCTCTTGCTTCGAGAAATATGAGCTATGCTGAAATTTCCGAAATACTTAATGTACCTGTAAAATCTGTTCTTTCCTGGATTAATTCTCAAAAATAGAATTTAATGATGCCAGGGTCAAAAGGTCTAAATCCACATGAGCTTGCTCATAGGTGGATG
>OLSP01001523.1_pt1 | contig 21109 bp, 21 predicted proteins | sample 1672941 | NCBI WGS metagenome assembly OLSP01 (sample SAMEA3136739, study PRJEB25190) | human gut metagenome | reverse complement strand
GACGCATTCACCCACGCCCATATTAAAATATGGACGTGGTACTCTGCTTAGATTTTATAGAACAAAAAAGCAGCTTTTCATACACTTTCGCATACAAAAAGCTGTTTTGTCATTCTTAATTAATCTTCAATCTTTTCTTCTAATTTCAGATTGATTCTTCCCATCTTGTCGATCTCTAATACTTTGACAGCTACTTTGTCTCCGATATTCACGACATCTTCTACTTTCTCAACTCTTTCATTAGAAAGTTTTGAAATGTGGATCATTCCGTCTTTGTTTGGAGAAAGCTGTACAAATGCACCGAAGTTCATGATCCTTACAACTTCACCTTCGTAAATATCTCCAACATTCAATGGTTCTACGATGGATTTGATGATGCTGATCGCTTTATCGATCATTGCCTGATCTTCGCTTAAGATATCAATACGTCCACTTTCGTCAATATCGATCTTAACACCTGTTTCATCAATGATTCCATTGATCGTTTTACCCTGTTTACCGATAACTTCTGAAATCTTCTCAGGATCGATCGTATACTGAGAGATCTTTGGAGCAAATTCTCCGACGTGGTCTCTTGCAGCTGGGATCACTGGATTCATAACATCATGAAGGATATGTGTTCTTGCTTCTTTTGTTCTTGCAATCGCTTCGCGGATGATCTGTTCTGTCAATCCATGAATCTTGATATCCATCTGGATTGCTGTGATACCTTTGTCTGTACCTGCTACTTTAAAGTCCATATCTCCAAAGAAGTCTTCTAGTCCCTGAATATCTGTTAAGATGATGTAATCGTCATCTCCTTCTCCTGTTACAAGTCCAACAGAGATACCTGCAACTGGAGCTTTCACTGGAACACCTGCTGCCATTAATGACAGAGATGAAGCACAGATACTTCCCTGAGATGTAGATCCATTAGATTCCATGATCTCTGATACTGTACGGATCGCATATGGGAATTCTTCTTCACTTGGTAATACTGGAACTAACGCACGCTCTGCTAATGCACCATGTCCGATCTCACGACGTCCTGGTCCTCTGCTTGGTCTTGTTTCTCCTACAGAGTAAGAAGGGAAGTTATAGTGATGCATATAACGTTTTGTTGTTTCTGTTACATCAATTCCATCAAGACGCTGTGCTTCAGATAATGATCCAAGTGTTGTCACTGTCATAACCTGAGTCTGTCCTCTCTGGAATAATGCAGATCCGTGAACTCTTGGCAGGCAGTCAACTTCTGCGTGAAGTGGACGGATCTGTTTGATATCACGACCATCTGGACGTTTGTGATCTTTTAAGATCATCTTACGGACAGTCTTCTTCTGGAATGCATAAACAGCTTCACCGATCTGTGCTAACCATTCTTCATTCTCAGCATATCTTTCTTCTAATTTTTCTTCGATCGCACGGATATTTGCTTCTCTTGTCTGTTTGTCATCTGTAAATACAGCTTCTTCCATTGCTTCTGGAGTAATGAAAGCTACCATATCATCATACATCTCTGGATCTACGATATGATGCTCGTAGTCATGTTTTTCTTTTCCACATTCAGCTACAATTGTATCAATAAATTTGATGATCTCCTGATTCACTTCGTGAGCTTTGAAGATTGCTTCTAACATCACATCTTCTGGTACTTCATTCGCACCAGCTTCAATCATGATAACTTTTTCTCTTGTAGATGCAACAGTTAATGCAAGATCAGAAACTTCTTTCTGTGCAGAAGTTGGGTTGATCACGAATTCTCCATCGATCAGTCCTACCATTGTAGATGCTGTAGGCCCGTCAAATGGGATATCTGAAATTGCTGTTGCGATCGCAGAACCAAGCATTGCTGTAAGTTCTGGGCTGCAATCTGGATCTACAGACATAACTAAGTTGTTTAATGCAACGTCATTTCTGTAGTCTTTTGGAAACAGTGGTCTCATTGGGCGGTCGATCACACGGTCTGTAAGAATTGCATTCTCAGAAGGTTTTCCTTCTCTCTTTAAATATCCACCTGGGATCTTACCTACTGCGTATAATTTCTCTTCATATTCTACACTTAATGGGAAGAAATCAATTCCATCTCTTGGCTTTTCAGATGCTGTTGCTGTAGATAATACAACAGTATCACCGTAGTGCATAAATGCTGCACCGTTTGCCTGTGCTGCAACACGTCCAACTTCTACCATCAGTGTACGTCCTGCAAGTTCCATACTAAACTGTTTTGTCATAGTTCGTCTCCTTTATATTTTTTGTCTTAAGGCGCCGAAACAACTGAAAAACCGACTACTTGTCTTCCTTCATGTTGTAATAAGCTTTTCAGCAGTCTCGGAAAACGCCTCAGTAACCTAGTTAGTATAGCATGGTTTGTTTAAAAAAACCAGATGATTTTTATTTTATTGGCGATTTCATCGAAATTTCCTATGCAATAAAAAACTGCCGCATGACATTCCATGCGGCAGTTTCAATATCTTCATTGATAAGATTATTTTCTTAATCCTAATTTTTCGATTAATGAACGATATCTTTCAACATCTTTGCTCTTTAAGTAAGCTAATAAGTTACGTCTCTTACCAACCATCTTAAGAAGTCCTCTTCTTGAATGATGATCTTTTGGATGCTGATTGAAGTGATCCTGAAGTTCGTTGATTCTAGCTGTTAAGATTGCTACCTGAACCTCTGGTGAACCTGTATCTTTTGCGTCTTTACCGTATTTAGCTACGATTTCTGCTTTCTTTTCTGATGAAATCATTGTGTTTTCCTCCTTAAAATTCTTATATCGCCTGATACCAGGAAAGGGTTGGAGTGCCCAAATCTGAGTATCGGTTTCACTAACTTTTATAGAATATCATAGGTTTCTATGATTTGTAAAGAACTTTTTTATTTTTCTTTCTTTTTTCCTAATTGATGGTTTTTCTTTGCTGCTGCAGTCACAGCTTCGATCACTGCACTTCTCATTCCTTTTTTCTCAAGAACGTTAACCGCTTCGATCGTTGTTCCTGCTGGAGAACATACAGCATCTTTTAATTCTCCTGGATGCTGTCCTGTCTCAAGAACCATCTTTGCACTTCCTAGTAATGTCTGTGCAGCGAATGTATATGCCTGCTTTCTTGGCAGTCCCTGTGCAACTGCTGCATCCGCCATTGCCTCAATAAACATATAAACATAGGCTGGACCACTTCCACTGACTCCAACAACGGCATCCATTAGATTCTCTGTGATCTTTTCCGCTTTTCCAAAACTTTCAAAAATCTTATGTACCAGGTCAAACTCTTCTTCCGTTACATATTCATTACAGCATAGTCCTGACATTCCTTCTCCTACCAGAGCTGGCGTATTTGGCATCACACGTACGATCTTAACTTCTTTTCCAAATTGACGTTCTGCTGCTTCCATAGAAACACCTGCTGCGATCGTTACGATGATCTGTTCTGAGCTTACTTCATCTCTGATTTCTTTGATCACAGCCGGGTATACCTGTGGCTTTACAGATAACACCAAAATATCTGATTGTTTTGCCACTTCTTTGTTGTCTGTTGTTGTAATGATTCCAAATTCATCTTTTAGTTTCGCTGTTTTTTCTTCTCGTGGATTGGATACGATCAATTCCTGTGGACTTACGACTTTCTGTGTCAAAATTCCAGTGATCATTGCTTGTGCCATATTTCCACATCCGATAAATCCAAGTTTCATTCCGTTTTTCCTCCTATGATTGTTCTAATTATCCAGCTTGTTCAGTAATTTTTCAAAATACTCTGGCAAAGGCACTTCAAACTCCATATATTCTCCAGTTCTTGGATGTACGAATCCAAGGACCTTCGCATGAAGACACTGCCCTTCCAGTGTATACTTTGACTTCTTTGGTCCATAGACATCATCTCCTAGCAATGGATGCTTGATCGATGCCATATGCACACGGATCTGATGGGTCCTTCCTGTCTCTAATTGACATTCGATATAAGTAAAACCTTTCTTTAGACGTTTTAATACCTTATAATGCGTCACTGCATGTTTTCCATCCATGACGATTCCCATCTTCTTTCGGTCTTTTAAGCTTCTTCCGATCGGTGCATTGACTGTCCCTTCTTCTTCCTTGATATTTCCATAAACGATCGCATGATATTTTCTTGTGATCGAATGATCATATAACTGCTTGGCAATGCTTTGGTGTGCCATATCGTTCTTACAGACGATCAGGATCCCTGTTGTGTCTTTATCAATACGATGCACGATTCCAGGCCTTAACACTCCGTTAATTCCTGACAGATCATCCTTACAATGTGCCATCAATCCATTGACCAGCGTACCACTGTAATGTCCTGCTGCCGGATGCACTACCATGCCTTTGGGCTTATTGATCAAAATAACATCCTGATCTTCATAGACAATATCAAGATTCATCTCCTCTGGCAAAATCTCAAGTTCTGTCGGTTCTGGAACCTGTAAGGTGATCACATCTCCTTCTTTACACTTCTTATTGCCTTTGGAAGTCTTGCCATTTAATGCTGCACGTTCTTCCTTACACAATTTATTGATATAACTTCTCGTAAGATCGCTGCACTGCTCCGAAAGCACCACATCCAGACGCTTGCCTGCCATTTCACTTGTCACTTTAATTTCTATTGTCTCGTCCATGTTTTCCTTTCCTGTTAAGAAAATCAAGATCTTCTTCCTTATAGAAAAATAAGATCAAGATCAAAAGTAATATCATTGTTACGGTCACATAAATATCTGCAACATTAAAGACTGGAAAATCAATCCATTTAAAATAAAAGAAATCAACCACATATCCCCTGAATACTCTGTCGATCAGATTTCCAAACGCTCCTGCCATGATCAATGCATAACTGATACGAAGTGGTATATATTTCTTCGTCTGTGGTATTCTCCGATAGATCCATGTTAAGATCACTGCAGCAGCTACTGTGATCAATACAAAGAAAATCTGATGATCCTGAAGGATTCCAAAAGCCGCCCCTCGATTCTCCAGATAAGAAAGTTCAAATACATTGGGAATCACAGCGATCCCTTCTGTACCTCGAAGTGCAGATAATGCCCAGACTTTACTTAACTGATCGATCAAGATCAGCCCTATGATATATATATAAATACGAATCTGTTTCTTCATGTCTCGTCCTTAAAAACTTATCCCTGTAATACTTGTTTCATTTCATCATCCGTCACGCTCATATCAATATATGCATCTCCGACAGATCTTAACAATACAAACTTAATCTTATCTCCGACCATCTTCTTATCGGATTTGGTTGTTTTTACAATATCATCCGCTGAAAGTTCACTGATATCTCCATTCATATCAAATGCTTCAAAAACACCTTTGATATCATCAACTTCTTCTTTACTGATATTCCCTTTTATACAAGAAATCTCTGCTGCCAGACAGCACCCAACTGACACACACTCTCCATGAAGCCATGTAAAATCCTTTAGTTTCTCGATCGCATGCCCTAAAGTATGTCCAAAGTTTAATAGCGCTCTCTCACCCTTTTCCTTTGGATCACGTTCTACCACACCGCCTTTGATCAGACAGCTTTGATAGATCATTTCTTTCACTGCTTCATGCTCTCTTGCCTTGATCGCATCTATATTTTCTTTGATCCATTCATAATAATCGGCATCTTTGATCAATCCGTGTTTGATCACTTCTCCCATTCCAGAGAAATATTCTCTCTCTGGCAGAGATTTTAAGGTTGTTGTATTGATGTATACAAGTTTTGGCTGATGGAAAGCCCCAACCATGTTCTTATACTGTAAGAAATCAACACCAGTCTTTCCACCGATACTGCTGTCAACCTGAGATAGAAGTGTTGTTGGAACCTGTACAAAATCAATGCCTCGAAGATATGTTGCAGCAGCATATCCTGTCATGTCCCCGACAACTCCTCCACCTAGAGCAATCAACAGATCCTGTCGGTCAAAATGATTGATGATCAGTTCTTCATATAATGCTTCGATCGTCTTTAACTGCTTATGTTTTTCCCCGGCTTCAAAACTGAATGTGATCGTTTTGGAAGCCTTGGATGAGATCAGTTCACAAACTTCTTTTAAATAGATTGGTGCAACATTGCTTTCTGTCACAATACAGACTTTTTTCTTCTCAATTTCAAGGAATTCCATCTGGTCCAGGAGGTCTGCAAAGGAATCTCTTAATACGATATCATATGCTTTCTTTCCTTCATTGCAGATCTCAATCTTATTGTTCATTTCCAAATTGTTTTTGCTGTTCATCTTCTTCATCTCCATCTGTCTGCTCACATCCTGCAATTTCGAATTCCATCTCATAAACGGGATTATCTAAAATATCCATCTGCCCATTGATAAACTGCTTCATTCTGGCTTTGTAGCTCTGATAATCACTTTCCAGTTTACGGATCAGCTTCTGATAATTCTCAATCGTCTTTTCATGCTGTTCTTTCTCTTCTTTAAAGTCTTCTTTCGCACTTGTTAAGATCTTCTCTGCCTGATCCTCTGCCTCTGATACCAACTGTTTTGCATTACGGGATGCTTCTGCTTCTAATGCCTGTGCTTTATTGTTTGCATTCTCAATTGTCTCTTTGGATGTCTCTTCCGCAAGAACCAATGCTCTCTTTAAGGATTCTTCGATCGTGCGGTAATGGCTTAAGTTCTCTGTCAATGCAGATACTTTCTCTCGCAGTTCGTTGTTTTCTTTATAAACTTTCTCATAGTCTTTCGCTAGTTCTTCTAAGAATTCGTCGACTTCGACTGCTTTATATCCAAAGCCTCTTTTTAGTTCTTTTCCTAATACTTCAACTGGTGTAATCATATATCCTCCTATTGAAAGATCGCCAACGTAATAAACTGACGGCCTTTTTTTGATGTTTTTCCTAAATCTTCCACCAGAAACTTCCCATATCCGCGCACGGATATGATATCGCCCTGTTTGATCTTTTGTCCACCTGATAAACACATCTTTCCATTATGAAATACTTTCTGGCTCTTTAGCAGCTTCTCACTGATATTCCTGGATAAAGAAAAAGCCTGTGAAACCAGAACATCCAGCCTCATGGACGCAACAAATCCTTCTTTTTTCTTGTATTTTTGGACATATCCGGTCTCTTCCCATGAAACTTCTTCCACAAAAACTCGTGTATGTCTTACATGATCAAGCTGTTCTTTGATCACACCTATGATATGTTCCATACAGAAAATATAGGCATATCTCCCATCGATCAGGATATCACCGATCAAATGTCTCTCGATCCCAAGGTTCATCAATGCTCCAAGATAATCTCTGTGGCTTAATTCTTCTGCGAATTTATCAAAAACAGGTGAGATCCTGGCACAAACCACTGGAACCTCACCCTGATAACCAAATAATTCTTCTGAGCCAAACATCACCACTGCCCTTGTAAAATGCTTATGCCCTCCAACAAGTATTGGATGTGTATAAGCAAGTTCTTGCTTCATATCCTGATAGATACTCTGTTCATATTCATTCAGAAAGTGTGTATATGTATAGATATTCTGATTATATGATTTCTCACATAATTCAATCAGACGTTTCTTTAATAACTCTTCTTCCTTCATGACCTTTTATTTTAACTGTGGTGAGATCGTATTCTCATTCATGATCTCGCTTTTTAAATCTCCGCTGACTTCAATACTGTCTGGTGCTGCAATAAAAATATTGTTTGATACTGCCTGTAAGGATCCATTGATCGCATAAGTTGCTCCGCCCACAAAATCAATACTTCTCTGTGCAACTGTAAGTTCTACACCTTCCAGATTGATCACAACTGTTCTTCCTTCTTTTAAAAGATCAGCTGCCGTCTGTGCTTCTGCAAAATCCTGTGGCTTTATTACATAAACTTCCACGCCTCTTCCATTCATAGATACGACCTTGCTTCCTGTACTTGTAAATCTTCGTTTCTTTGCTTCTCTGCTTGCTGTAATTGTATTATCAAACGGCTGACTTATCTTGCTGTTACTGCTTTCTTCTTTTACTTCAGGCTCTTTCTTCTTAAAGAAGGAGAAAGTACTTCTTGGTTCTTCCTCTTCTTCCTCATCGTCTTCGTACTCTTCATATTCTTCATCGTACTCTTCATCGTCTGATAGTTTCATAAAGTTCAGCAGTTTGTCAACTGTACCTTTCATAGATCTTCCTCCACTAAATATTATAGTTTCTCTCTCCAAAGATTGCCGTTCCAACTCTTACCATTGTCGCACCTTCTTCTACTGCGATCTCATAATCATTGGTCATTCCCATGGAAAGTATACTCATATCTACATTATCGAAGTTTTTGTTGTTGATGTCAACAGATAATTGCTTCATCGCACGGAAATACTTACGATTGTCTTCTGGATCGTCAACAAATGGTGCAATCTGCATTAACCCTTTGATCTTTACATGTTCTAAGGCAGAAATCTCTTTCACCACATCAAAAACATCTTCTGGATTCAATCCAAATTTGGTATCTTCGTGTGCAAAATTCACCTGGATCAGAATTGGAACTTCTTTGACATCATGCTTTGCAGCTTCTTTATCGATCGCCTGTGCAAGTTTTATGGAATCTACAGAATGAATCAATGCTACTTTATCCACGATATATTTAATTTTATTGGTCTGAAGATGTCCGATCAGATGCCATCTTACCGGCCAACTGATATTTGCGTACTTATCTCTGATCTCCTGTACCTTATTCTCTCCAAAATCAAGTACTTTTTCTTTTCTTAATTCTTCTACCATTTCTAATGGTTTGGTCTTGCTGACTGCGATCACTGTCACTTCTCGTGGATCACGTCCTACACGTTTACAAGCTTCTTCTACATGTTTCTTTACTTCATTATAGCGTTCGATCAACATATCCAATTCCTTCTTTCTGTAATTCTTATAAATTTATATGCCTTAATATATGATCTGGTTTTCCTTGATCGTTGTTCCATCAAGAACAATGAAATCATACCGACTAACTCCCTGATTAGTATCATTTGCAATAATCGAATAATCATCTTTCTCGATCAGAATATCGATTGGACGGAAATCCGCATATCCCTGATTTGTACAATAAACTCCTTTTAATGTCTTCATTTTCTCAATCAAAAATGTATCTTTGGAATCCATTGCCTGAAGCACTACGTTCTCTCCAACTTCTTCTGGATCAAGATAACAGTAATCCTTCGTTCTTCCATAGATCGTAAAGCTCTTTTGTTCCACCGTCACATCGCCTTTGTTGCTTGTATCACGTACGGTAAACTGTTCTTTCGCACTGTTATCTCCTTTTGTAAGGTATTTTACTGGAACCTGGTAGAATTTCTTCTTTACAATGGATGTGTTTGGAATCTTTAATCCCTTGTAGGAATCAAGCGTCACATCGATTTCTAAGTAGCGCTCATTGATATAACGTACCGCGTAATCATTAAACTTAAGATATCCAAAATACGAACTTCCCTTTTTGGCGACTTCCACCGTTGCTGTGGCTGTTGTCTGATCTTGCAGGAAACGAACCGACACTTCACTTTTATCCTTCAACATCCGATACTGATCTGCTTCTAGTGGAATTACGATCTGCCATTTTTCGCTTTTGTTGATCCTAGCTACAACTTTGCCTTTCTTTACTTTATCGGACGTATTATACCTCTGAACACGATACTGACTTTGGTCAAAATCCTTGCTTGTGATATCTTTTGCGCTCTTACCGTCAAAGTCATCAGAATAAAATTGTGTTACCCCACTGCTTGTACTTTTCTGTGTCTCAAAACTTGTATCCCCAAGCTTTTGTTTGACTGCTTCTATAACTGTTTTCATAGAATCTTCACTTAAGTTGAGGATTGCATTCTTGAGATCATATTTCAGATCATAAACCGTGCTGAACTTATGATCACTATATACAGACTGATAATCTGTGATCTTATGCTGAATCTCTTCATCATCGATCACTTTTTTATTTTTCTCAAGCTGCTGCACCTGACTTACAAATGCATCCTGAACCTTCTGATCTTTGTCAACCGTAAAGACCGTTCCTGATTTCTTGATCCGTTTTCCTTCTTCTACATAATAGGTAATATAACCGCTTTGTGAAGCCTTTAGAAGTTCCTCATCACGGATCGCAATTCCTGTAAACGATAAGGTATTGGTGATCTTATCTTCCGTCACCTTATAGACAGTCAGCTTTTTCTTGCCTAGAAACAGGATGACATTAATCAGGATGTAGACCAATATGACTACAAAAATGATCATTCCAATATTCCAATGTATTTTTGTTGTTCGTCTTCGTTTTGCTGCCATCTCTTAAATCTCCCATCGCCTGAGCGCTGCTCCATTTAAATAGTCAAATTTACATCCTTGCATATAGTCATTTGTTTCCATGATCTCGTCAAATCGATCTTTTAATTTCCACCAGCTGATGCCCCAGTTAGAAAATGATGCATCTTCCTTGGGCACTCTGCTGAATAGACGCTCGATCACCATATCTTTTCGTACATAACAGATAAAGTTTACCAGTCTGTCCAGATATTCTTCTGGATCACAAAGAGTTATTTTTCCTTCTTTATACTCCTCATACATTTTTGATCCTTTGGGAATATAAAGAGAATGTAATTTTACGATCTGCACTGGAAGTGCAGAAAGAATCTTTGCTGTCTCGATCACATCCGTCATGTCATCTCCTGGCAGATTCAAAATAATATGAGTGCAGATTTCAAATCCATATGGTGCTGTCATTAACACAGCATCTAGATATTCTGCCAGTGTATGTCCTCGATCGATCTTGTTTAAAGTCTTATAATTAACTGTCTGAAGTCCATATTCCATAGAGATCTTCACCTGATATTCTTCAGAAATCTTCTTTAAACAGTCTAAATATTCCTTCGTAATACAGTCAGGTCTTGTGGATACCGAAATTCCTACAATATCTTCCGTCTGTGCTGCTTCTACCAGATACTTTTCAAACTTGTCAACCGGCAGGAATGTGTTCGTATAATTCTGAAAATATGCGATAAATTTCTTTGCTTTATAGCGTTTTGTGATCTTTCCTTTTGTCGCATTCAGCTGTTCACTTACAGATACCTCACTGTTCATAGCTTCAAAGCCGGTTCCCACACCTCCACAGAAAGTGCACCCATCTCCATCCATGCGGTTTGGACAAGTCACCGGAAGATTAACTGGTAATTTATATACTTTTTCTCCATATAATTCCTTTAAATGTGTGCTGTAAGCTTTGTATCGTTCCATCTTAGTTTTCCTTTGATAATATATCTGTCATTGTATGGTAAAGAGCTGATTTTGTAACGCCTTTTAACACCACGGAAATGAATTCCTCACCGTCTTTATTCTTTGTAAGAAGAATCAGGCAAGAACCCGCCTGTGTTGTTGTACCAGTCTTGCCTCCGATCATATATACCTGGCTTGGAAGTGTGTATGTTCCGGCAATATACTGGTTTGTGGAAGCCATATCATAAATCTTTTGTTCTCCCTTGGAACCAAGATATTCAATCCTGCTGCTTGATCTTCCTGCAATATTAAAGAATTCATTATGTTTAGCTACTTCTTTAAAGATCAGATAAAGATCATACGCTGTAGAATAATGATCACTTAAATGAAGTCCATTCGGATTTGCAAAATGTGTATTGGTTGCTCCAAGTTCTTTGGCTCTCTTATTCATCATTTTTACAAAATTTGCTTCACTTCCAGCCACTGCCTCTCCAAGTGCAACGGCTGCATCATTGGCTGACATAATGATCAATGCATTTAACAATGCTTCCACTGTGATCTTATCCCCTTTCTTCAGGTGGATCGCCACAGCTGCTCCATCAGGGAATGTAATGTCATGTTTGATCGTTACAACCTGACTTAAATTTAAATTCTCCAAAGTCAGCAATGCTGTCATGATCTTTGTTGTACTTGCCGGGTAAGCCTGGTCAAAAACCTTCTGACTAACGATCACTTTATTCTTTGTATTATTAACCAACAGAACTTCCTTGGCTTCTGGATAGTCGTTATTATCCGCCTTTTCTTTGGATACAACCGCTACCTTAGAACCTCTGGATTCCCAACGGTCACTCAATGCATCTTCTTTTAATGCCGTTTCATTCTTCTGATAATGTTCATCATATGATATAAATCCACCTGTCTTCGCCGATGTCTGGCAGCCAGATAATGTGATCATCATGACGGACATACAAATACAAATTAATTTTTTCATTTTATGCTTTCTGTAAAAAAAGACCGTCGTGTGACAGTCTATTTATACATATTCCTCCAATCTAAATCTCCTCGGTCCAGTGCCAGGATCAATACTTCTGCCGTTGGCAGATTCGTAGCACACGGAATATTATACTGATCACAGAGATTTAAAACATTATAAAAATCTGGTGTTCTCTTCTTATTTGCCGGGTCCTGTAAAAAGATCAAGAGGTCTATTTCGTTATTGGAGATCTTAGATCCCATTTGCTGCATACCGCCAAAATGGCCGGCAAGAAGTTTGTGGATCTTTAAGTTTGCAACATCTTCAATCATCTGTCCAGTCGTACTTGTAGCATATAATTTATGTTTTTTTAAAATATCCTGATACGCGATACATAAATTCTGCATCAGGTTCTTTTTGCCATCATGGGCAACTAATCCTACATTCATAGATAGAACCTCCTAGTGTCTTTTTCTTTGTAAATATATATTAAGTACCATTCCTATCGCGATTGACGCCGACATTAAGGAACTTAATCCATAACTGATAAATGGCAGGGGCTGTCCGGTGTTCGGCATGGTTCCTGTAGCAACTGCAATGTTGATAAAAGACTGAAATCCCATATAACACGCAACTCCTACAGCCACATAAGTTCCGATCAGATTTCCTGATTTCTTCGCCACATTCATGCACTGATATACAAGGCATGCAAAAACAATGATCAATACCACACATCCAACAAACCCAAATTCTTCTCCGATCACAGAGAAAATAAAGTCTGTCTGATTTTCTGATACCAAATTTACATCACTTGCAGATACATTCGAGATCGTATTACTTCCAAATCCCTTGCCAAATAGTCCGCCAGAACCGATCGCCATGATCGAATTGCTTGTCTGTAAAGCAGTGGAATCTGCGTAATTCTCTGGATGTAAAAAGGACATGATCCTTGCTACCTGATGTGGCTCTAACAACACCTGTCCTGGTGTCTGGACATACCACAAAAAGATTGCTAAAAGTGGTACGCCTACGATCAATACCTGAACGATCAATCTGGAGGATAATCCTGCCATAAAGATCATTCCAAGAATAATAAAACAAATATCGAGTGTAGAAGAAAGACTTGGCTGTTTCCAGATCAAAAGCAGCGGGATCCCACAGATTACAGCAAGTTTTCCTAATACCTTCGGTTCATTCAGATCATCCTGATGCTTCGCAAGAAATGCTGCAACAACAATGATCATGATCACTTTACTAAGTTCTGATGGCTGGAAAGTTCCCAATGGACCTAATGAAAACCATCGTTTGGCACCATTGACATCTTTTCCAAATAATTTAACGCCAATCAACATGATCACATTCAAAATATACAATATTTCTGCATTTCTTGTAAAGACCTGATAATCGATCAGTGATACGACCACAATGATTCCAAGTCCCATAATGATCCCCAATGCCTGCTTTGGCACATAGGATGCTTTGGCACTGTGAATAAACAAAAGGCTCATCGCCATCAGTACAAGTACGTTAAAAACAAGTTTGAAATTGTAATTCTGCAGTCGATAATTTCGCAACATAGTATCTCTCCAATGTTATTTTCTAAGCTCACGGATCGGAATATTTGCATATAATGCAGGTCCTTCGGATTCTTCGCTGCTTTGTGTGATCTGAATATCAAGTCCCTCTGGATCGATCTCCATATATTTGGAGATTACTTGAATGATGTCGTTTTTGATCAGTTCCATTGTCTCAGGAGAACAATTTGAGCGGTCAGATACCAATAATAGTTTTAATCGGTCTTTTGCCACTTCTCCTGAACTTTTTTTCTTAAAAAAATTATCAAAAAAACCCATCGTTTCTCTCCCCTCTACTTCTTAAATACGTTTGCAAGTCTCTGGAAGAAAGTTGGTCCTGTGATTTCCATGAATGGAACGTCTTTGCCCATCACACGATTACAGATATTCTGGTATGCTTTTCCTGCTGGTGTATTGCTTCCAACCAATGGTTCTCCCTGGTTTGTGGAAATGACAATATTCTCATCATCTGGTACGATTCCGATCAGGTCAACCGCAAGAATATCAAGAACATCATCTTTGGATAACATATCTCCACGTTCTACCATATCCATACGTATCCTGTTGATCACCAGATCGATCTTATGTATATCATTTGCCTCTAATAGTCCAATGATACGGTCTGCATCACGGATTGCTGATACCTCTGGTGTTGTAACGATCAGTGCACGGTCTGCTGCTGCGATCGCATTCTTAAATCCTTGTTCGATTCCTGCTGGGCAGTCAAGAATGATATAGTCAAATTCACTTTTTAGTTCTTCTACCAGTTTTGACATCTGTTCTGGTGTTACGGATGTCTTATCTCTTGTCTGTGCAGATGGCAGTAAGAAAAGATTTGGATATTTCTTGTCTTTGATCATTGCCTGTTTGATTCTGCAGTTTCCTTCCACAACGTCAACCAGATTATAAACGATTCTATTCTCAAGCCCCATGACAACGTCCAGATTACGAAGTCCGATATCCGTATCGATCAATACGACTTTCTTTCCTTCCTTCGCTAATCCTGTTCCCACATTGGCAGTGGTTGTTGTCTTTCCAACGCCACCCTTTCCAGATGTGATTACGATAACTTCACTCATTTTTGTTTCCTCCATTCACTATACTATGATTTCATTTAAGAGCGCTTTAGATATGGGCTCGATATAAATATTTTCATCTTCTACAAATGCAATCTGTGCTTCCATCGGCTGATTGTCATTATTCTTTGATCTTCCGAAAAGCTTTTTCTTCTTCTCTGGTTCTCCATCGGCACTTCTTGCGATGTGTTTTCCGATACGGATCTGCATCGGCTGCATATCAAGTGCTGCGACAAAAGCGTGATCATCTCCATCACATCCTGCACTCAAATATCCTTTGGCACATCCAAGAACAACTACATTACCTTTGGCACATACGGAAGCTCCAGGATTCACATCCCCGACCACTACAACACTTGCATCAGATTCCAGACTCTGTCCGGAGCGAAGTGTTCCACGGTAGAACTGTCCATCTCCCTTTCTTCTCTCATCAACCATGGACTGACTTCTTTTTTGTTCTCTTTCCTGAATCTTTTTCAATACATCCTTAAAAGAAGTTTCCATGATCTTATCATCTTCTATTACATATGCGATCGTCAAAGTTGTTTTTTCTGCAATGACCTGCAGTACATTCTGAAGTTCTTTGACATCTAGTTTTCTGCCTTCGATCTTTAGTGCGATCTGTGTCTGTCCATTAAAGAAATCTTTTGCCTGCACAAATTTATCTTCGATCGCTTTGATCAGTTGATCAAACTTCATTCCGGGATCTAACACCATGGTAAGTCCCAGACTGTTTCCCTTGAGCAATACCGGCTGATTCATACAATTCCTCTCTTCTTTCTCTAATCTCCTGCAGTACCAACACTGGTTTCTGTGACTGATTTATTATTCTTCTCTAATGTCTTCTTTGTCTTATCATTTGCAAAATAATACTCATAAATATCCTTTGCAGTCGCTGCTGCATTAGATGAGGTATATCCAAACGGAATAACAACCGTCGTTGTGATCTCTGGCTTCTCATATGGTCCATAAGAGATAAACAACGCATGATTCGGACGTTTCTTATTCTCCTGTGCTGTACCCGTCTTACCTGCTAATTTTACTTTCATGCCTTGGAAGATACTGCTTACGGAGCTGTCCTTTCCGCTGACTACACCTCTCATACCAGTATGCACTGCATTCCAGTATGTTGTATCATAATGAAGTTGTCTTACTTTCTTAACTCCATATTTCTTGACTGTCTTTCCATTATCGTCAGTGATCTTGTCCATGATACTTAGATCATATACGGTTCCACTGTTGGATAATGTTGTCACATAATTCGCAATCTGACTTGGCGTGAAACTATTACGTCCCTGTCCAATGGCAGAACGTACGGATGTTTCATCAGAAACCTGTGGAGATGACTCATCCAGTTCAATTCCTGACTGCTTATTAAGCCCTAGCTGTGTTGCGTATTTCTCCAAGTACTTAAGACCTTCTTTACTGCTGTAGGAACCTGATTTGTCTCCTAATCTATATCCTACTTCATAAAAGAAATAATTACAAGATGCTTCGATCGCTGTTGACACAGTTCTTGGTCCATGGCGATCTGGATATTTCCATCCTTGACGAGCTCCCACCCGGGCGGCAAAAGATAAAGACCTATGCCGTGGGCAGCCGGCTGCACCAACGTGTTTACAACTATATTAAAAAGCATCTCGATCAGAGCCTTCAGGCTTATATTGTCTGTCCCCTCGTGGAGGAAGGCGAATCAGAGTTGGCCGCCGCGCAGGAATATGCGGAGAAGCTTCAAAAAGGCCCCTTTCTAGGCTATCGCCTCGGCCTGCTGCATGGGCGTATGAAACCGAGGGATAAGGAAGAAACCATGCGCCGCTTTGCAGCCAATGAAATCCAGCTCCTGGTTTCCACAACGGTCGTGGAGGTCGGGGTAGATGTGCCCAACGCAGTGGTGATGGTCATTGAAAACGCCGAGCGTTTTGGCTTATCACAGCTCCATCAGCTGCGCGGGCGCGTGGGGAGAGGCCGGCGCCCCTCCACTTGCATCCTCATCTCCGACGCGCAGAATGAACAGGCGAAGCAGCGGCTGCAAACCATGTGCGATACAACCGATGGCTTTCAAATTGCGGACGCCGACTTGAAGATGCGCCGTCCCGGTTTTTGGCGGTCTTGTCTTCGTGCTGATAAGCACCGAAGCGGAGGGTGGTTCCCTCAACCGTAACTTCTCCCGCATTGATGATGTCGTTGTTAATCGAAATATACTGGTCGGTTAAACCGTCTTCGTTCAATTTTCCGTTGCCGGTGAAAGAAAGGTTGTATTGAGTCTTATAGCCTACGGAAAATAAATTATCCGTTCCGCCTTCGATATTATCGTTTATAACCCAAGCACCGCCGCCGGCAGTGTCAAAAGTAATCGTCGGCAGCGAAGAAGAAAGTTTATAAACGAATAGTCCGTTGTAATTTTTGCCGCGCTTGGTGTCTTCCGTGTAGTTGCCGGAAATTGTACGAACTTTTCCGCCGGCAGAAAATGTCATATCGCTGCTTGTATAGACGGCGCCGCCCAAAGCCAGCAGGTCTGATGCCGAAGTATGGTTAGCGATAAGATCGCCGCTGACGGAACCTATGTTACCGGCATTATAAATCGCTCCGCCATATGCGCTCGAGTCGGCCGAAAAGGCAAAATTATTGATAAAATTGCCGTGAAGATTGCCGATTGTGCTGTCAGACGTATTATGGACGGCACCACCGTATGCATAGGAGTAGTAACCTGAGGTGGAAACGCTGTTTCCGATGAAGTTACCGTTAATGGTGTCGATGGTGTCTAAATTGAAAATTGCTCCGCCATATACGTAAGATTCAGCCGTTGAGGTTTTATTGGCGACAAAGTCGCCGTTGATTTTACCGATTTTACCTTCATTGTAAACGGCGCCGCCGTTGGCCGAATTATATTCGGATGCCATGGTATAATTGCCGATAAAGTTTCCTTCGATCTGTCCGATGCTGCCTTTGTCATTATAAACGGCACCGCCGTTGGCATGAGTATCTTTTTGCGAGACAACCGCATTGCCGACAAAGTTTCCGGAAATTTTTCCTATCGTGCCCTGACTATATATTGCTCCGCCTTTTTCCGGTCTGTCGGTCGCAGCAACCGTATTGTGAATAAAATCGCCGACAATGCTTTCAATAGAACGGTCTTTTCCATTATAGACAGCAGCGCCGGATGCCGATTGACGGGAGCCGGCAAAGTCTCCGATGACATTTCCCGATAAATCTCTTTGGCTTGATGTAAAATACTCACGGGAGGAATCGTTGTTTTGATAATCATATCTGAAATATTTTGCGCTTCCTCCGGGCAGGCTTATGACTATGACATTTTGCTCATCTTTTTGATCTTCCCCGACTTCGGTCCAGCTGATGTTCGGAGAAGTTGAAAAATTTTCGGATTTTAAATTAATTTTATAATATTTCGTTGACGGACGTCCTTCCGCATCAGCTTCGGAAAGCGAAAAATCGTAATCGTCTTGGGTTGCTTCCTCATATCCCCGGACAACGTTTTTCCTATCATAATTCCATGTTTCGTGTACCAAGTAAGGAATTTAAAGATTTTATAGAATTTCAGATGATCGAAGTCAGCAAGCTGGCAAAAGAAATGGTGGATATTGTACATTCCTATGGAAAAGAAGCCATGATGTTTTTGGGAGATCACTGGATCGGAACAGAACCGTATGGAAAATATTTTGCAAATATTGGTTTAGATGCAGTGGTAGGTTCTGTCGGAGATGGTGTGACCATGCGCATGATCTCTGACATCAAAGGTGTAAAATACACAGAAGGAAGATTACTACCATATTTCTTCCCAGATGTATTCTGTGAAGGCGGTGATCCGATCGGGGAAGCAGAGGAGAACTGGCTGAAAGCGAGAAGGGCTATCTTGCGTTCTCCATTAGACCGTATCGGATATGGTGGATATTTAAAACTGGCATCAGAATGGGATGGATTTATTGATACGATACAGCATGTAGTTGGAGAGTTCCGGCAGATCCATGAAAATATGCAGGGTAGCAGTGCTTATATGGCACCGTTTAAAGTTGCAGTATTAAACTGCTGGGGAAATTTAAGAAGATGGATGGCAAATCAGGTACATCATGCGATCTGGCATCGGGAAATCTATTCTTATGTGGGTGTTTTAGAGTGTCTTAGCGGTATGCCGATCGATGTAGAATTTATTACATTTGAGGATATTAAAAATGGCATCTTAGACAATGGTGAGATCAAAGTGATTATCAATTCAGGAGATGCCGGTACAGCATTTAGCGGGGATAAAAACTGGATCGATGAAAAAGTAGTCACAACGATCCGCAGATTTGTGGATAATGGTGGTGGATTTATCGGTGTCGGTGAACCGAGTGCCTATCAGTTTGAAGGACGTTATTTCCAGCTTAGCGATGTGCTTGGTGTAGATCGGGAAATGAATTTCTCTTTAAGCACAGATAAATACAATGAGATGGATCCAGAGCATTTTATTTTAGAAGATATTGATGGAGAAGTCGATTTTGGTGAAGGTATGAGCCGCATTTATGCACAAGGGGAAAATTACCAGATCTTATGCATGGATGGTGAATACAGCCAGTTAGTTGTAAATACCTATGGAAAGGGACACAGTGTGTATTTTGCAGGACTTCCGTATTCTCCGCAGAACTGCAGGATTTTACTTCGTGCGATCTATTATGCAGCAGGCATGGAAGATGAAATGAAAAAATTCTATGTGACAAATGTGGATACAGAGCTTGCGGTATTTGAAAAGACGAAAAAGATCGCTGTGATCAATAATGCGAAAGAAGCAAGAGAAACCGATCTCTACGTGCATGGCAAGAAGGTTATGCATTTGGAGTTAGAGCCTATGGAGATGCGTTGGGTAGAGTATTGAGTGTGAGAAAAACGGTTGCCTCTGTTTTTTATCTATGTTAAACTTAATGCAAGCAGAAAGTCGAAATCATATTTTATATGGGATGGCGGTGCCATCCCATTATCTCTTTATCTGCAACTTTTTAGTACTTGATAGTTGCAGTGATCTTATAGTTTAAAAACTTCACTGCTTAGATTCCATAAACAAGTGAATAGCAGGGAGGTTTGAGTAGGTATCTGCATAGCAGCTGTATGTAAAGCTGTAGATAAAAGTGTCTATGATGCCTCCCAAGGTAAGCAATGCTTACAGAAAAGGAGGATGCATGGCATACAAAAATGAACTGCCGATGCAAGGCAGAAAAACAGCAGTCGATTTTGCTTAGATTGGAATTACAATTGATTGGTGAGAGGATTTTCGGTACATTTTTTTCACTGCTTGGACTTGGAATAGAAAAGATCTCATTTGCAGATGTATCATTAGCAATGTATGCATTACTTTTTGGAAAAGAGAAGTTATCTTCATTATAATATTTTATTTCCAGCATTTCAGGCAGGAAATAAAAAGCGGGCAGTATGTGTAAAAGAAGCGGAAAAACTAGGAATTCATGGATATTTTAAATAAGATCAATAGCGAGGGGACAACAATCTTATTAGTAACACACGATGCAAAAGTGGCAGCAAAGGCAGATAAAGTGATCTATTTAGAGGATGGAACTATCAGGCAAATCTGTAGACTTGCAAAGCACAAAGATTCTTGTATAATTGTAAATGTATCATTGCAAAATGTAATGATATGAGGGGAAAATATTTGCTCCTCATTCGTAAGTAGTCATTATAAAGTACAAAATAATTACAGTAACATATATAACAGTTACAGGAACAGGAGAACCCATGCGAGTAGGAATAGGATATGATGTACACAAATTAGTAGAAAATAGAAAACTCATCTTAGGAGGCGTTGAGATCCCTCATACATTAGGATTATTAGGACATTCGGATGCAGATGTCTTACTTCATGCCATCATGGATGCATTACTAGGAGCAGCCGCATTAGGCGATATTGGAAAACATTTTCCGGATACTGATGAGCAGTATAAGGGAATTTCGAGTATCCGTCTGTTAGAACATGTCAGAGATCTGATTGAAAAAGAAGGTTATCTGATTGAAAATATTGATGCAACTGTGATCGCACAGAAACCGAAACTCCGTCCATACATTGACCAGATGCAGGAAAATATTGCAAATGCTTTAAAAATTGAAAAAAATCAGGTCAATGTCAAGGCAACAACAGAAGAACATTTAGGATTTACCGGCAGGGAGGAAGGAATTTCTTCACAGGCAATCTGTGCATTGAGCAGTCTGTATGAAAATAGTGTGATGGTGTCTGACAGTGCTGGCGGCTGTTGTGGTGGGTGTCAGAGAGGATAGGTAAAGGTTTTCAATCAGAAAAAATAAAACGGTTGCTACTGCT
>OLSP01001521.1_pt1 | contig 21116 bp, 18 predicted proteins | sample 1672941 | NCBI WGS metagenome assembly OLSP01 (sample SAMEA3136739, study PRJEB25190) | human gut metagenome | reverse complement strand
ATGTAGGAAGGATAGTTTCCTTTTCCCTTAAGCGGTCCGTCATTCAGACCACAGGAGGTCATCTCTGCCTGATAGAATTTGCCATTCTCGAAGCGGATGCGCTCTGCACAGGCCTGACGGGAAGACTGCTTACGGTTACTGTGTCTGTGATAGAAAACATAATAGCTTCCATTAATCTCGATCAGGCTTCCGTGAGTGTTTCCGGTACAGTTTCTTGCATTTTTTACATCTGTGATTCCAGGAAGGCCGATGTCCCCGTTGCTGACCAGAACACCGCCAAACTCAAAGCCCTCTGTAGGGTTATCGCTTGTTGCATAGCAAAGCTCATGGCTGTTCAGGGAGCTGTAGATGAAGTAATAGGTTCCATTGAATTTACGCATGGAGCTTGCCTCCAGGAAGGGATGTCCCTCATAAGAACTTCCTGGTGCTTCTTTCTCACTGGCAATTCCAATGTATTTCGGTCCCATTTTTACAGTAAGCATATCTGCGGGGTCCAGCTCGAAGCACATTGCACCGTGCTCAGTCGGCTTGGAGCCATCAAGCAGAAGGGGATTTCCCTGAAGGGCAAAGCCTGTGTAAAGATACAGCTTTCCATCGTCATCCATAAAAATGCCCGGGTCAAACTGCAGTGGCTCCTCTTTCTTTCCAATAGGAGTGCCGTCTGCATATTTTACATAACCATAGAATTCATATTTGCCTGCCGGCTTGTCACAGACAGCCACAGAGATCATCTTGGTGCCGCCCATGAAATAATAAAGATAAAATCTTCCGTCCGGTCCCTGGATCATATCCGGTGCTGCCAGACCATTTGTAAGACGGATCTTCGGCGCTGCCGGATCCTGCTCTCTTTTGAAAATAACACCCTCATAACGCCAGTTGCCAAGATCGTCTACCGGTGCTGACCAGCATACATAGTCTCCAAGACAGAAATTCAAGCCGTTAAAAAGATCATGAGAACCATATATATATACACGTCCGTCCACAATATGCGGTTCTGCGTCCGGCACGTATTCCCAGCTTGGCAAATACGGATTTACAGCCTGCTTTGTTTTCATACTTCATCCTCCATTTACTATTTTTGCTTTGCTGCCCGCGCTTAAACATAAGCTTCCCAATCAGCAGACAGCATGTTTTACTTTATGCAAGTATTATAGCATCTGAATTTTCCCGTACCCGTTTTTAGCGCAAAGTGTATGAAATTTATCGCAAGTAGTACAAAACCGATGCGCAGCTTGCAGGACGGGCTGCTACTCCTTCACAGTTATGCACAAAAAAGGCACTGTGAAAATGTGCAATTCTCACAATGCCTTTCTTTATTCCTTAATTTCTCTCAAATCCAAACTGGTCAAAGCTGCAGATCATCTTGCCTTCCTCGCCGTGGAAAACGAAGTATACTGCATGGACCCCGGAGATTTCCTGCTGGCAGTCTGCCTTAAGCCAACTCCAGGAGGTTTCGTTGGAGCCATCCTCTTTATTCTGGGCATTTTCTACTGCGTCAGCGGTCAGCTCCAGAGTTCCTGCAAGAGTTCCTCCCTGGTCTTCTGACGGTGCATCCAGATAAAGGTCAACAGAACCATCTGCACAGTCTGCGGTTTTGGAAACCAGCATTTTCAGAGTATCTGTTCCGGCATCACCGAAATCAAGATATTTGTAGCCTACAATATTACCATCCTTCAGATTTGTTACACAGGTAGTGTGAACGGCATCCTGGTCACGGTCTGCCACAACATATGGTCCGTTTACAAGGCAGTCACTGTGCACGTTGTCCCCTTCTGTGGATGGTGCCGGGTGATCCACTGCCTCAAGAAGATAGGTTGTGGTATTTGCATTCCATGTGGAAAATGCATCCATGCTGTCAGCTGCACCGCAGGAGGTAAGTTCCATTGGAGTGATTACCGGGCTGCCGTCTTCTGCAGGGCCAACGCCGATCTGACCGACAATTGCCTGTCTGGAAGCGTTGCTTGCATTTGTCTGGCGATGTCCGAAGAAGTACCATTTTCCGTTTACCTTTGCCATTCCGCCGTGGTTGTTTCCACTGATATAAGTTGCAAAATCCGTAAACTCCATCTCGCCTGTTTCCTGATTTTTCACATAGCGTCCGCTGGTATCGGAGATTACATTTCCGTGATCGCCGCTGACAAGAACGCTGGTGTCATAGCCTACAACATCATTGTCAATTCCGTTGGAACCATAGTGCCAGGTGCCGTTCATCAGGTCATCGGTCCATACGTAAGAGATTGCGGAATTGTAGAAAGCTCCGTCTGCGCCAACCTCGTAGCTTACATAGAGAAGCACATAAGCGCCAAGCTCATCCACATAACCAGTCAGGGACGGTCCTTCAAAAATCGGAAGGAAACCACGTTCATCGGTTGGGCACCAGGTGGTTTCTGCAATTTCATATCCGTCATCTGCATTTCCGTCCAGCTTGTAGATAGAAGCCACATGCTTCATGCCGGTTGTGTAATTGTCTTCTTCTACCATTTTGCTGATTTCTTCGTTATCTGCATAACCGGAGGTCATGTTGGAAACAGCCATGTAAATGGTTCCGTTTTCAATGTAAAGACTTGGATCGTAGCTATTCTTGATTGGAATGGTGAGAAGTGCCTGATCCGGGTCCCATGGGCCTGCCGGGCTTGTGGAAGAACGAAGGACAGAATTCTCAAATACCTGGCTGGATACCATATAATAAGTATCTGTAGTCACGTCATACTCTGCATCCGGAGCAAACAGCATGTTTCCGCCGTAAGTATTTCCCTCGGAAATATCCAGGATCACGCCCTCATATCTCCAGTCGCTTAAATCATAGACAGGTGCAGACCACAGAACCTGCTCGGCACTGCACATGCTTTTTCCCTCTTTGTCGTGGGAGCCATAGAGATATACACGCCACTCTTCATCATCTCTTGACCAGAATACGTGAGGTTCTCCATCCGGCACATACTCCCAGGATGGAAGCAGCGGATTGCTGGAACCAGACTGGTCTGCCGGCTCTCCTGTTTTCGGGTTTGTTTCATATACAAGGGGATCTGTCTGGTAAGAATACTCTGCACCGCACTCGCTGCACACATAATGACGAAGACCTCCTTCCGTATCTGTGGCCTCATGGCTGTCCTCTGCCAGCTTGTAGCTGTTGGTGTGCTCGCAGGCACGGTATGGGGAAATCTCGTCATCGGATACAGCATCACCCTGTGCACTGTTTTCCTCTGTCTCGTCAGATTCAGCCTCTGTTGAGGCATCATCTGCATTTTTTGCTTCAGCCTCTGTTGGTGCTTCTTCGCTGACAGCCTCATCCGTAGTCTCTTCGCTGACGGTTTCTTCCGCCAGTACAGCAACTGCGTTTCCTGTCAGCAGCAGGGAACCTGTCATTGCCAGTACCATTAACTTTTTCATTTGCTTCGCTCTCCTTTTTCATATTTTGACAATATCTGCACATTCCGCGTTCATTGCCCGGAATGCTTCTGGTTTTATATTATCAGCAAACCACCCCGGCTATAATGTCCGTAAATGACACAAACCTTTCCTATTATGACTTTCTATTGACGGATTTCATGGTTTTGCTATACTTTTATTAGGATGTTAGGGGCAAAAGGGCTTTTGACCCTAACTCGATATCCACGAATTGCTCCGCTGCAAAGCAGCTCCCGCAATTCTCAATTTCACAAACCACACAGAAGCACTGCGAGGATTTCTCTATGAAACACTTTATCCAGACCCTTACAGGCAAGATCACCATTGTCATTCTGCTGATTGTTTTTCCTGTGATTTTCATGGTATACCAAAACGGCCGCAGCACACGGCAGAACTGGCAGGAGCAGCAGATCACCAAAGCGGAAGATGACCTTGCTTTATATGCCTCCTCCATGGATCACATTTTTGACATTCTGGAGGAAACCCTTTTATATCTTCCAATCAACAACAACAGCTTCAACCAGCTGGTCTCCTTTCCCCAGTCTGATACCCAGAGGCACTGGAGCCTGCTGATCAGCATAAAAGAACAGATTTCTTCCATAAAAGAGATCTACCCCTTCATGGAAAATATTTTCGTGTACTACCCGGAGCAAAACCTGTTTCTCAATGAAAAAGTAAATCCGGAAATGACTGCCGTGATTCGAAAACAGGCGGAAAATTTCTCAGGTTCTGCTGCTTCTTCCAAGCTTTGGAACACCGTTTCCACCGCCAACGGCTATTATCTGTACTGGCTTTATAAAAGAGACGGCTACTGTCTTGGTTCCTGGATTTCCTATGATGCGCTCCTTTCCTATATCTGTCAGAATGAAAGTACAGCAGCGGCAGATACCCCCACTTATCTTCTCACAGACTTTGCCGGAAACGTGCTCACTACCCAGGGTGGCATAACCGTCATCCCCAGGGAAGATCTTGGCGCTACTGTGGAAAAGGATGGGCAGTTTTTTATCACCTGCCAGGCGCTTCATCCAGGCGTGTACATTGCCAGAATCCTTGGGACAGCTGAACTTGGGCTTTCCCCCCACTGGTATTCCAGCAGCTTTGCCGCAGTTACCGTCCTGGCCCTGCTTCTGGTAATCTGCGTAGTCCTCTGTATTTCCCACTGGGTACTCACCCCTGTAAAAGAACTGACCCAGGGAATTGAGGAAATCGCCTCTGGAAATATTGAGCACCGGCTTCAGAATCCGTCCGGCACCAGCCTGGAATTCGAGAAAATTGAGACAGAATTTAACCATATGATGGACCAGCTCAAAGATATGCAGATCCAGATTTACCAACAGGAGCTGGAACAAAATGAAACAAAGCTGCGCTATCTCAGCCAGCAGATCCAGCCTCATTTTATCCTGAATTCCCTGAACACCCTGTACACCTACAGCAACCGTGATGTGGAAGCCACCCGGAAAATCATTCGTCTTCTTTCCCAGTATTACCGCTACGTGGTCAACATCGAATCCCGTTATGTAAACCTTGGTCAGGAGCTGGACCATATTGAAAATTTTCTCAAGCTTCAAAAAATCCGTTTTCCCAGAAAGCTGGACTACGAAATCCTCTGCGAAGACGGAATTGACATTGTCCCTATCCCGCCTTTTCTCCTGGAAAGCTTCATCGGAAACAGTCTGAAATACGGCCAGGATGAGCAGGAAAAAATTATGATCCGGATCCAGGCTGTACAGGTGGAGCCTTTTGTAATCCGTATCAGCGTGCAGGATCAGGGCGAAGGCTTTTCCCCGGAAATCCTTGAGGCCATCGAGGAGTACCACAAAACTCATGTGAAAAATGAACTGCTTGGCACCGGTATCTACAACTGCATCGAAAGGCTTAACCTGATCTATCAGGACCGCGCCCAGATTCGCTGCTATAATGCACTTCCCCACGGCGCAGTTGTGGAAATCACCATTCACCTGAATCAATGTGAAAATTAGGAGGTCGGTTATGAATACTTATTCGGTTCTTATTCTGGATGATGAAGAATTTTCAGTAGATGTGCTGATGGAAGATATCCACTGGGAAAAATGCGGCATTTCCCAGGTACATGGCGTGTATTCCGTCCGCCAGGCAAAGGAATTCCTGAAAAAGAATGCGGTCAATATTCTGATCTGCGACATTGAAATGCCAGGGGAAAACGGCCTTGACCTGGTGGAATGGGCCATGGAATATGCACGTTTCAGCAAGGATCCCATGATCTGCATTATGCTTACCTGCCACCCGGAATACAGCTTTCTTCGCAAAGCCATGCAGCTTGGCTGCCAGGATTATCTGCTGAAGCCAGTGGATGAGGAAGACCTGGAAGCCAGCCTGAAAAAAGCGGTGGAGGCTTTGAATCTCCGAAGCAAAGCCTACCGGCAGGAACCGGAAAAGGAGCCGGAATCCGGCCGGGACATTATCCGCCAAAAAGTGCTACCTTACATTCACCAGAATCTCACGGAGCCTTTTACCGTGTCGGAGCTTGCACAGAATGTTTCCCTGAATCCTCAATACATGATGCGTCTTTTCAAAAAAGAGACCAACATGTCTGTGCTGGAATATGTGACGGAGCAGCGGATTCTGCGGGCAAAGGAGCTTCTGCTGTCCACAGATTCTTCCATCGAGAATATTGCGGTGCAGCTTGGCTATTATAATTACACTTATTTTATGAAGGTATTTAAGCGCAATATGGGAATGAGCCCGGGGCAATACCGCAAGCAGTATGGGAAATAGAGCGCAATTCTCACTGTGCACCAAATGTATCTGACAAAATTCCATTCGTGAATAATCACAAATCCATAACCAACAGGGGGGAGCAACATTGAAGCATCATAAATTATGTTTACAGAATTTATTTGAAAAAACCTTTTCCAGAAAAACTTCCCGGACATCGGAATGCTTAGCTAAAAAAGAGCATTTTCTCTGTGGAATCACCTTAGCTGCTGGAGGTACACTTTGCATGCTTCTTTTGGGATGCTCTGGAATTCCAGCTGGGGATTCTGCCCAAACAGTCGTCGCAGAGGATGCCCCCTGCCAGATCGTGATCGAGCATCTGACCCTTGGCGATACCCCTATGCCTGACCTTCAGAAAGTAGCGGATGCCGTCAGCGCCATCACCCTTCCGGAAATCAACTGCACCGTAAAAATTGAAAACATCCCCATCTCCGACCATGCCACACGCATCAGCCTGATGTCTGCCCAGAATGACCAGCTTGATATTATCAATACCGGACGTACCGTTTCCCTTTCTGAGATGGTGGCGGATGGAACCCTGCTGCCTCTCGATGACCTTCTCACCAGCCATGGCTCTGCGCTTCTGGAAAAAGCAGGCGACCTGATCAAAGCAGACATGATTGACGACCACATTTACTCCGTCCCTGCAAATCTTTACTGCGGGGGAAATTCCGGTTTTCTTTACAACAAAGATATGGCAGACAGATATAACATCCACCTCTCAGAAACCATGTCTGTGGAAGAAATCGAAGCTATTGCCGAAGCGCTCCATCAGCACGGGAAATACCTGCTTTCACAGGGGGATGGCAGTGATAACCCGATTTTGCTTGGAACCTTTTTCCCATCAGTTGTTCCGGTGGGAAGCAGTATGTACGCAAATGGAGTCTCTGTGTCCGGCGATTCCGGAACTGATATTGTAAATGTTTTTGAAACAGAAGAATATCTTGCATACTGTCAGCTTCTCAGGCGGTGGCAGCAAAACGGATGGCTTCCAGCAGATTCTCTTACCTCAGGCCTTCTGGTAAATCAGCTTTTCCAGAATGAGGAAATTTTTATGACATGGCTCACTGCCAATCCGGTGGAGGAAGCTTTGCAGGCAAAAAATTATGGTTTTCAGGTGGATATGTTTGCCACCACTTCCCAGACGCCCCTTCGCACCAGCCAGGTGCAGGAAGATGGATGGGGAATCAGTTCCACCTCCCGTAATCCGGAAAAAGCCATGGAATTTCTTAATCTGATGTATTCCAATTCTAAAATTTCCAATTTGCTGATGAATGGAATTGAAGGCCAGGAATATCAGAAGGTAAGCGACCGCATTATCACTTACCCAGACAACGTTTCTGCTGATAATATTGGATACAGCCGCTATTTCTCTGTTTTTGGAGATTTTATGGACATTTACCAGTGGCAGCCCGTTACAGAAGATTTCTACCAGGATTTAAAAGATTTCCGAGACAATATCACGGTCAGCCCGCTTCTTGGCTACACCTTTGACGTATCACCGATTGCCTCTGAGTATGCCGCCGTTATGCGGGTGCTTTCCGAATATCTGCCGCCTTTGGAATGCGGGATGATTGCAGATGTGGAGGGAGCTGTGAAAAATATGAATGTACTGCTAAGTGATGCCGGGATCAACCAGATAATTGAGGAAAATCAACGGCAGTTGGATTTGTGGCTTGCTAATAATTCATAAATTTTGTGCAAAAGCAACGATAGTTTTTACTTGGTATTTGAAATTTTTTAATTGCAATTCTCCGATTATCTGGTATAATAATCACTCGGTAAACAACTTCATAACAAATTAGCTCTGGTATAAAATTGGAAACGACACAAGTGTACGCTTGATAACGAACAACACATGTGTCTTTTTTGTACTCAAAATTCAAAAAAGGAGAAAAATTTTATGCCAAAAACAAAGTTTCAAAATGTAATCTTTACCCTGATGATGTCCTTTCTCATGGTTTACGCCATGATCTGCTACAACATTTCCCTGAACATCGGCGGAATGAGCAACCAGGTATTCCTGATGGCCTTCGGTGAAATGAAAATCATGTGGCCGGTTGCATTTGTGCTGGAATTCTTTATTGTGGACAACCTTGCTCATAAACTTGCCTTCCGCATCGTCACACCAAAGGACAGACCATTTGCAATCACAGTAGCAATTTCCATTATGATCATCTGCATCATGTGCCCGGTCATGAGCCTGATTGCCACAATCTTATTCAAAAACGCAGGTTCCCAGTTCGTTGCCGTATGGTTCCAGACAACCTTCATGAACTTCCCAGTTGCTTTCTTCTGGCAGCTCATGTACTGCGGTCCCCTTATCCGCTTCCTCTTCGGCAAAATGTTCCCGGAGAAATAATCAGTATTTGAAAAGGCATTGCAGGATTTTCGCTTCCTGTAATGCCTTTTGACTTATATCTTCTATATAGATTTTATTTTGTATACACAAGTTTCGTTTCCCCAGTCATTCCATAATCATCTGGGTCTGGGGTGCCGAAGATCCAGCCGTCGTAGCCCTGGGTGATCATAATGTTGCGAAGGGAGCTGGTCACGCGCACGGTAATGGTATTTTCACCGGGCTGTATGTAGGCAGTGAGGTCAGCGGTGCGGCGGTCCATGTTGACCGGGACTTTGGTGTCGTTGATCCAGATAGCGGCGGTTCCGCCCTGGAAGCTGTCGGCCTGGAATTCAATTTTGCCTGAGTTCGTTTTGGCAGCTTCTGAAGAAGCTGATTCTGTGTCGCCTTCGCTGGCTTCAGTATTTTCTGCAATCTGCCATTCATCTGGAAGTTCAAATGTAGTGGTGTAGGTTCCAATACCAGACACAGTTTCACCAACAGACTCTATATCTTTCCATGAAACCAGCTCAGCCAAGGTTCCGACGTCTATTTCTACGTGATTGGTTGTGTAAGCAGCTTCTGTTGTGGTGACTCCGGTATCCTCGTTTTCCTCGGTGCGGGTTACTTTCTCGCCAGGCTCGTAAGAATCTATGGTAAGGTTCCAGTTACTCAGTGTAAGTACATTATTAATAGAACTTTTTTCCTGCAGTTCATCTACTGCTTCATTGCCTTCTTTCTCTTTTGCACCAGCTGCATTTTTCGAAACATTCTTCTCAACTTCTGATTTCGTATCTGCAATGTCTTTTGCTTCATTCCTTGTTCCTTCTCCAGAATTCTCTGCCTCAATCTGCTCCACAGAGTTTTCTCCGTCATCCCCATGCTTCAGTGCAAACACCATCGTCTCTCCAGGTGCCGCATCCACATGCAGCACAGTTCTGCCATCTTCATAGCTGACGCCCTGAACCTTTTCCACGTTTCCGCTCCAGGTGTCGATCACATAAGGCTCATAAATTCCATCCAGTGAAATTTCACCCTCGTAGTTTTCCTCATCCTCATACATGTAGTGATAAAGATAGAGATAATCTGCATCCTCTGCACTTCTCATAACCGGAAGAAGCTTTGTATTTGCCTCCTTGTACTCCACTCTTGGAGATACCCCAAGCTCCTGAGATGCCGCTTCCTCATCCGGTGTAATGGAAATCAGGTTGGCTGTGGACCAGTGGGTTCCGCTTGTCATGCTTACGCTCATCCCAAGACGGTTGCATTCCTCAATAATCACTTTCGTGTCATGAATCCACTCTGGAGAACCCCACGCGTAGGTTTCCTTGTCCAAATACCGGGACTCATCCAGAGTTACAAACTCAATTCCGCCATAACCATCGTCATAAAGTTCCTGCACAGATTCCCGCAAAGTCTCATCTGTATGAGAACCTTCTGCCAGCCACCAGCGGGCATAAGGTTTATATTTCATTTCCGGCTGGGAAAATTCCGCTGCAATCTGATTGGCAAAGTCGTCCTCACTTCCGTTATTTTCTGCTGCACTTACGTGTATCAGTGATCCATTCAAAGACATGGCAGCCAGAATTGCTGCCATAGCTGCGGCCTCAAATTTTTTCCTTTTCACTTTTCTCCTCCTTTTAAAAAATGGGCACTCGATAAGAGCACCCCATATTTTATTTCCAGCAATTCAATCTGAGATTATTTTTCCTCTAAGTGAGCATCCAGGAATTCCAAGCCTACCGTTTCCGCATAATCCCTTCCCTCTTCGAAGTTCATCTCAAATCCATGAGTAGAACGCTTTCCATATATCGGAACCAGAACAGAGCCTTCACTTGTATAAGACTCTTCCAGTGCTTTTTCAGAATAGCTATATGGAACCAGGCTGTCATTAATTCCGTGAATTAGCATAACATCTCCGTCATACGCACTGATGGTTCCATAAACATCTAAATCATAAACTGCCTTCACATATTCAGAGCCAACCGTTCCAACTGGCATCTCCGCCTCGCCTTCTGGAATATCTTCTGCAGATGCATAGGTCTCCTTTGCATTGTCCGCAATGCAAAGTGCCGGATAAACTAGGATCATAGCCGCCACATCATCCGCACGGTCTGCCGCTGTCAGCGCACTGACAAGTCCGCCCTGGCTCTGTCCAAGAAGGAACAGATGATCCTGATCCACATAATCCTTTGATTTCACAAAATCCATAACTGCGCTTAAATCAGACTTCTCTGTCATAACCGTCATGTCCATAAAATCCATATCGCTGTTTCCATTCTGGGAACCGCCGCAGAAATCAAAGGTATAAACCACATAGCCGTCCTGTGCTGCTTTTTCCGGCCATTTCGCACGCTCCATCATTTGGGAAGTGGAGCCGATTCCGTGACTCATAATGACCACCGGATAAGTCTGGTTTTCGTCAAAATCAGCTGGATAGTAAAACTGTCCGTAAATATTGTTGTCTCCATTTTTACACCAGGAAACCACTTTTGTGCAGCCATCCAGTTCGGTGGTGTAGCCTTCCTCTATTTCTGGATTTGCTTCCTCTGCTTCGCCTTCTGCTTCAGAATTTTCTTCTGTATCTGTACTTTCCGTCTCTGCCTGCACATCTGCATTCTCTTCTGCCCAAACAGATGTTGCTGCACAGCCTGTGCTTAATACTGCTGCCATACCAAGTGCCAATAATACTTTCTTCTTAAACATCTCTCATTCCTCCAAATTCGTTGACTTATTATGAAAAAGTTTATCATCCTTACTGGCAGTTTGCTACCATACTTGCATAACCTTGCATTTTTCCGTCATAATCTTCATTCATGCAAGTGCCTTTCATCCGACCAGTAAAAATATAGCGTGCATAAACATTTACGCACGCCACGCTGCTCATTTTTCCATGCTTGGCAGGGGAATCAAAATATTAATATTGAACACTCCGTCCTCCGCTGTCACGGACATATTTCCGTGATGATTTTCCGTAATCATCTTAATGCTCTTCAGACCAAAACCGTGATGCTCTTTATCTTTCTTGGTTGTCTCAAAACCATCGCCAGATTTTTTCAATTCTCCCTCATAATAATTTTCCTCATGAATGGACAGGAAATTTCCCCGGGTACGCACCAGAATATTGATTGTCCGTTTCTCTTCCTCTTCCAGATGGGAAACAGCAGTCACCGCATTGTCCACAATATTTCCAAACAGGGAACAAAGCTCACTTTCTGATAAAAAATCCAGTTTTTCTCCCTCTGCGATACAGGTCATGTTAATTTTGTTATATTCACAGTAGAGTTTCTTTTCTGTAAGAATGGTATCCAGAATCTTGTTTCCCGTCTGAAACATAGAATCATAAATTGCCAGTGCTTTCTGGATTTCCTTCGCCTCTTTTTCGTAGGCACTTCCAGACAGACTTTGCAGACGCTTGAACCAATGCTTCAGATCATGGCATTTGATATTGATCAGTTCCATATTTTTTCTGGAAAGCTCATATTGCTGCTGTTTCTGATAGAGCAGATCTTCCAGCTGCTGCTTCTGGGCAGAAATGGAATTGCGCTTCAAAGTACCAAACTGTACCATCAGAAGCAGCAGACAGGCAACCATGGAAAAAATTTTCCACGCAGCGAAAATCTCTTTTGTCTCCACGCCAAGCATATGGTCTACCATATAAAACTTAAACACCGTATCAATCAGCCCTGCTGTTACCAAAAGCAGCAAGAGGAAACCCGGGTGAACGGTTACATGCTCCGTTTCATCGATTCTCTTTTCCATAAAATGCAGTACCATATATACGGCCACTGCCAGCAACACTACATAAAGCAGAATAAATGCAATCCCATCGTTTATGTTCAGAAAAGTCTGTAACAGAATAAACACGCTGTACAAAATAATCTGGGTACTGTACGCCGCCACACTGACGAAAAAGATTTCCCTCACAGAATTTTCATAGCAAAATACCATGGTCAGCATGCTCAGAAGAAACATGATTATGATTCCCGGGATACTTTCCCACATGGTTTTGGTATTGCTTACAAAGAGCAGCGTTCCAAACAGACAGATTCCGCTTCCGGCAGCCGCTCTTATCCAGAACAGCGGTTTTCTGGCAAAATTACGGCACATCAGGAAACTGAACAGCAGTAATTCAAAGGTAAGTTCACATTTCCAGACAATCTCCCATATGTTCATGCGCTGCATCCTCCTACATAATCATTCAGGGCTTTCATAAAGCTTTTCTTCCTGGGATGGCTGATCTGCAGCTGGATTTCCCCAATGCTTACCAGATAACCTTCCACAGAAGTCACGTAATATAGGTTTACATAATAGCAGTTGTTGCATAATGCAAATGTGTTGTTTGGAAGTTCTTCCATTACCTTTTTCATGCTGCCATAGGCTTCCACATCCTTTTCCTCAAGATGATAGATTACTTTGTGGCCCAGTACTTCCACGTATTTGATTTCGTCTATAGAGGTTTTCACAAGGCCGTTTCTGGTGTTGATGATGAACTGCTGTTTTTCACGGGAATGGATTTGCTTTACCGCCCGTTTCATTTTCAAGCTGAAGCTGAAATAGTTAAGGGGCTTTACAATGTAATCCATAGCATCCACCTCATAGCCGTGAACCGCATACTGTGCCATGCTTGTCACAAAAACCAGCACTGCCTCTGTGTTTCTCTCCCGGAATTTCCGCGCCGCCTCAAGCCCGTCCATGTACGGCATCTGAATGTCCATAAATACCATCTGGAAGTCCATTTTCCGCTGTTCCAGAAAATCCATGGCATCATGAAACTCCGTTATACTAAAATGCTCATTCTCCTCTGTCTCAAACCGTCCCAAAGCATCTGTTATTATTTCTCTGTCTGTATCGTTATCTTCTACAATCGCAATGCGAAGCATTTTTCCTCCTCCAATCCCCAAATATTCCCACACTTCTTCCATAATATCTTATCTAAAATAATAACATTTTTCCACGCTTCTGCATCTTTTTAACGCAATATGCTGTTTTTTTATCGTGTATGGATAGTTTACATGGACAGATTGCATAATTACGGTGATTATTTCCCACGTTCCGTTTCAAGAAATAAAGAAAAGTCCCTTTACAGCTATCTTTCAAACTGTAAAGAGACTCACCCAATGTTTATGCCATTTCTACTGCAGCATCTTTACTGAAATTTTTGCACCATTTCTTTACCTTTGAAAATGGCAGATTCAAAATCTCGGATATTTCTTCCTGCGGATAACCCTTCGCGAACATGTTATAAACAACTTTTTTATTTCTTTCTTTTTCTTTTCTTTTTAAACGTTGCTTATGCTCTTTGAGACGCTTTTCAACTATTTCTTCCGCCATTTCTCCAGCCATCTCTTCTGCCATTTTCGGAGCCATATCAGCCGCCATATCTTTCGCTATTTTAGCCGCCATCTCTTCCGCCATTTTAGGCGCCAGTTCCTGAGCAATCACCCTACCCTCTATCTGCGCCTGCAATTTTACCGCACCGTCCCATGCTTCACACATGTCCTTCACCTCCATAACTCTTTCATCCACAATCGTATACTGCTCCAACAAAATCCCCAGAAACCACCTGGTTTCCACGCTTAACTTTTGTATTTCTTCTTTATGATCTTCTATGTACTTTCTCAGTTCTTCCTTCTTCCGGCTATGGTTCATAATCTTAAAGATTTCTTTTCATTCCGTATGGAACAAATCTGGATTCTGCTCATGAATGTCAACTAAGCCAATATCATATTCAGGAAGCTGTCCTGAAAATTTCTTCACTTCTTCAGGAATTTTCATCATTTCCTGTAAATGCTGTTTGCTGATTCAACGTTTCTCGCCCAGATAAACTACCAGATGAAAAACTAGAATCAATGGTTGACGTTCATGAGTTTTTTCAGAATCATCTTTTTGCTTGCGTGCTTTTAACTGATTCGTATATTCGACTCCATCATAAGTAAGACAGCGTACCGGCATTTCATAATCAGCACTGGATTCCACTTCACATGCAATCAGGAATCTACAGCCAGGCTTATCATAAAGCCGTAAAAAATCACGCTCCCTTTCCAGATAAATTCTCTTCGTTCCATTTTGAGAAGAACTGTTTTTCTTTTGTAAATTTACCAGATCAGCAGTATCCGCTACTGATACCCGTTTTTTCCTCTGTACTTCTTTCAGATACTGAGCCTCAATAATCTGCTTCCCTGCAAATACAGTTCCATTAATCAGATCCGCAAATCGCTCATGGTCTGCCAGATATTCTTGCATTCCCTGGTCTTTAGCCCCAAAGGCCTTCACCTTCTTTCACTTTATACTACTTACAGGAATTTGCTGCCGAACGGCATAAGAAAAATACAGAGTTCCTGAAATGTAGTACCAGAGTATCACAAAACCAAGGCCAGTTCAATGACTTTAGAAAGTTTTAAGAATATCTATTTTATTGTTTGCATTTATATAATATCATTTTTGTTTTAGGAACGCAATGCTCTATGAGATGATTTGTAATCAAATTAAAAATATATAGCCAGCTACCAGCTATTTTTCACTGATGGCTGTCTTCTATTCCTATTAGTCTACTCTTGCAAATCTATCATAAACCCATCTCCAACCGGAACTGCTCTATCCTCCGGATTTTCATTTTCTCCATACTCACTGGAAGATTCTTCTACATAAAATTCATCATCCCCATCCTGATATACAAATTGGTTTCCAGCATCGTCTGCATAATAATATAACTGCAAAGTTAGCTGTTTCGCATTTGGAGAAATTCCGGAATCTGTCAGATCAAATACAAGATCTGGATTTCGATATGAATTCAGTTCAAAAACCAGTTCATTTCCAAGATCATCTTCTCCGCGGATCAAGAATTCATCATTTTCTGCCATATCTGGCAATTCACCATAAATTGTTCCGCCAAAAATATTATATTTAATTTTTGAAATAGCAATGTTTTTCCCATTTTGCAGCTGCATGGATTCCTTAATGGGTATTTCCTTCGTATCTACGGCTAAGGTTTCCAGCGTAGCAGTAAAGGAAAAAATGTATTCATCCTTCTTCTCAATCTGATCATCTTCCGTTTTAAATGTACCAATCGTTATATCAATTTTCTGTGAACCAGACAAATCATTTCGGTAAAATTTTGCCACATAACTTTTAGAGACTGCATCATCAGCTTTCGAATTAGTATTAAACGAATACTGCCCCTCCAGTGCTAAATTTTTCCCATCGATTACGGCCTCGGCACTGTTCATGGATATATCATTATCACCGCTCTCATTGCTCAAAGAATAAGCAATCCACAAATTCTCATGATCCATCGCCACTTCCTCTAAAGATACTGCAATCCCGTTCTTTCGAATCGTTTTCTGAATTTGTTTTACATAATCATCCGCATCTTCTGTACTGCCTAATATCCTGCTAATTAAAGAAGTCATTTTATTCCAGGCAGCTTTGACCTCATTCTTATGTGTTGCTCCTATTGCCACTGCAATTATTATCACAACACAGGCAACCGCAAACCTCATATATTTTCTGAACACTATGGTTTTATTTTCTCTCCAGGGTTTTGAAGCCTGATAGATGTAATTTTCATTAACATCCGCAAATACCTCCAGAAAATCCCAACCCTTGTTATCCTGCATAGCCAGCCTCCTTCAACAAAGCGTAAAGTTTTTTCCTGCTGCGTGCCAAAACTGATTTTATTTTGCTTTCCCCACATCTGTGTCTGTTTGCGATTTTCTTTATAGAATCCATGTACCAGTAACGTCGTATAAAAATATCCCTGTCACGTTCAGAGAGCCCCTGCAAAAAGTCATTGAAAATTTCTACAATTTCTTTCCTTCGCAAATACGCATCAATTTCTGAAGAAATTACACTTCCTAACTTCTCTACCTCTCCTGCAATATTTTCCATGTGAGAATTCATTCGCTTTTGTGCATTTCTTTTGCGATATCGGTCAATTGCGGTATTTCTCGTAATCTTTGAAACAAAAGGAGCTAATATAGAAGGCCTTTTCGGAGGAATACTATTCCATGTAAAAAGCCACGTATCATTCACACATTCTTCTGAATCTTCCCGGTTATATAAAATGTTATGCGCAATCAAGAAGCACATATTTTGATACTTGTTTTTTGTCTCTGTAATCGCACTTTCATCTCTGGCAAAATATAAATCTACAATCTGTGCATCATCCATTCCGTGATTTTCTTTCCAATGCTCCTGTATATTTTGTTTTTCATCATATATCACGCAAAATTTTATCATCCGTCGCATAGAATGCAGTATTTCTTAAAAAAAATCCTCTCTGCAATTTACCCACAACTGCAAAGAGGATTTTCGCTTTCCTTATCTTTTAATCTATCACATCATTCTGAAACCTTGACAAATGCTCATAGGGCAAAATCAGCCTTCCGCGGAACAGTCCGCAGCCGTCGTTGATGAGACTGTTGTTGACGGCGGAGAACATGTTTACGTCCAGGTCGGCAAGTTCCAGCTGGAGAAGGCGCATGCCGCGTTCGTAGGCTTCGTCGAAATAGACGCATTCGCCTTCCGGGATCACGTCCCTTCGGGCACGTTCATCCTGCTGGCGTTTCTCGTAGCCTAAATGGTTCGCAGGACCGATTTCCGCAATGTCATCCATTTTCTGGGTGCGCAGCTGCACTTCCATATAGGATCTTGAGCTGTTATCATAAAAAGTAATATGTAAGGACTGATAACCGTATTCACTGGTACCACAGATATAATCTCTGTAGTATGGCTTCACCTCTTCATCCAGCAAAGGTGATGTACTCAGCTTCACTCCCTGGGCAGACTCCGCAGTAAACCCTCTCTCTTCCAGGAATCCCGGAAGCACGTTTGCAATCTTATAAAGATAGCGGATAGAAGCCTGCTCCTGGTCTTCTCCCGGTTTCAGATGACATCTTGGCAGACAGACTACAATCCTGTATGCAATAAAGTCACGGAAACAGCTCAGCTTGTTTTTCAGCTCAGACACAGGCGGATAGGTTCCATTTTCCCGGTAATAATTATAAATATATTCCACAATATACCCGTTAAATTTCTCTTCCGCCCGAATCAGGGATTTAATTCTTCCCTTAAAAGTAAACGCCAGGAACGGATATTCATGGGCCATATATTTATAAAATTCACGGATCTTCTGAGACTGGGCTGTCAAGAAATCGTTGTGCTCCAGAAGCTCCGTGATCTGAAGCAGGAAATTGCTGTGTACCAAATCAATCTCATTATAGTTCTCCTTGGCTTCCCTGCGCAGATCCTCCGTATATTTCTGCAGAATCTTTAAAACCGTATCACCGGAATATAAATAATCGTTTAATGTAACCATACTTGTCACCTCGCTCCAAAGAGCATACTTTCTCATAAATTGTAATTGCGCAAATTATTTTATACATATTCTAACAAACTTTCACAATTTAGCAAGAGAAAGTTTTCAATAGAATGCAACGAAAAAGGCCAGTACTGGATCAGAATGCTCTCCGTACTGGCCTTTTCGCATACGGAATCTGGCAGCATTTTAAGATTCCGCATGTTCCGTATCATAATAAAATTGGAGGACTTTATCTATGATAACAGTTATTGCATATATTTTATAAAACGCTTCAGTAAAAAGCATTTCATAACAATGATGATTGATTATGCAGCAGTTACCGTTACATTGCCGTCTGTCACTTCGAAGTGATAGGTTCCGGCAACTAATTCCATCTGCTGAGTTTCAATTGAATTGTACTGTGCAGCACCCATTATGGTTACGCCGTCGCAGGCTGTTACGTCACCGGATACTGGCAGGTATAAGGTTGCGGAGGTGTTTGCAGGAACGGTTACATCGTAAGATGTCATCACACCGTCAGCTGCGGTCCAGCCGCTCTTGATGGTTCCGTATACAGAATCATAGCTTCCCTTTGCCTCTGTGAAATCACCGCCGACAGTAGGCTGCAGGATAAAGTGCTGATATCCAGGCTGTGACTCGTCAGCTTTGATTCCAAGCTGGTAAGCAACCATCCACTCATAAACTGCACCAAGTGAATAGTGGTTGAAGGAATTCATGCTGTTGTTTCCGTTGAAGCCAAGCTCGTTGGTATATCCGTTCCAACGCTCCCAGATGCTGGTTGCGCCCTGAGTTACCGGATACAATATCTCCCATACCTTCGGCCAGATCTCGGTCGTCGGGCTGGCACTCAACCCCGTCGTCATCCTGCTCTCCTACGTCGTGGTCGGTAGCTGCACGCTCTGGCTCGTGATCCCGGGAACAGTGCTCGCACCGCTCTTCTCGGTCGTCGCAGGATTCGCAGCCCGGGCACAGAACGAACTGATCCGAGCTGCAGCGGCACTTCCGGCAGCCGCCCTCGACATCCGGCTCACGACGACCCAATGCTGGATCGTTTACGGACTTTTCATCTTCGCAACCCTGCTCCTATGGAGCGCCGAACGGAAAAAATCGGTATCTTCGCTCCCGGAATGATGACTCCGGAACAATACCGACTGCTGCTGACTCCCGAAGTGCGGCGTACCGTCGAAGAGCAAATCGGCCGCGACCCTGCGGCGATCGCCCTCGACAAGCGTATTCCGCATGCGGCACTCGTCGCCACGCAGGTCAAATACCTCGCGCGGGCGCGGACGAAACTCCCCTCCTACTACGAAGCCCGCTGCATCCTCCCGCCGCTGGCTTTCGAACAGGCCTCGAGCGAGGCGTGCGCGGCCCGCAAGAGTTGCAGCGGGGAACGGGTGCTCGACCTTACCTGCGGACTGGGCGTCGATGCCCTCTACCTCTCGAAACGCTTCCGCGAAGTCATCACCCTCGAACGGGATGCGACGCTGGCGGCCGTCGCCGGAGAGAATTTCCGGCGGCTGGGCGCAACGAATATACGGGTTATCAACTCCTCCGCCGAGGCGTTCCTCGCCTCGACCCGGGACCACTTCGACAGGATCTACGCCGACCCCGACCGACGCAGCGCCGAAGGGCGCAAGCTGGTGCGGCTGGAGGATTGTTCTCCCGACATACCGAAGCTGCTGCCGGAACTCCGTCGCATCGCCCCGAACCTCTGCGTCAAGAACTCCCCGCTGTTCGACGTCGGCGAAACATTCCGGCTCTTCGGTCCCTGCCGCACGGAAGTGGTGTCCCTGCACGACGAATGCAAGGAAGTCGTCGTCTATGCCGACGGAACCGGCCCCCTGCTGACGGCCGTTGCGCTCGAACTGGGAGAATTTTCCTGCACGCCGGCCGAAGCCCGTGCAACTCCCTGCGACAAGCCCTTCGATCCGGCCGCTTACCGCTGGCTGCTGATCCCCGACGTAGCGCTTCAAAAAGCCCGGCTGACGCCGACCTACCTGCAAGGCCACGCCGACATCTGGAGCCCGAACGGTTACGGATTCGCAGCGGAAAAGTCCGAAGACACATTGGGCCGCTGGCTAGAGATCGAACGGATCGAGCCCTACAACCCCAAGCAACTGAAACGGGAGCTTTCCGGCAGCCGGCTGACGATTCTGAAACAAGATTTCCCGCTCACGGCGGCTGAAATCGCCGCACGGCTCGGCATACGCGAAGGCGGCGAGCGACGGATCGCCTTCACGAAAATCGGGCAGGATTATTGGACGATCCGTCTAAAATAGCTATCTTTGAGAAACGTCCCGAAATGAAAGTCAAGAACGTCTTCACCTACTTCACGGACACGATCCTGCGGCGCAACGCAAACTCCTACCGCAATCCCCGCGTCCGGTGGGCCGTCAGACAGTACAAGCTGCTGTTCTACACGGCACGCGGCCTGATCGCCCACGATACGATCGTGCGCAGCGCCGCCCTGACGTTCTATACGCTCATCTCGATCGTCCCGATCCTGGCGCTGGTATTCGCCGTAGTCAAGGGATTCGGGCTTCTGGACGGCCTGATCGACGATCTCTACGCCCTTTTCCCGCAAAACGTCGAAGTATTGGACTACATGGTGGAATTCGCCCGCAAAGCCCTCGCCAATACGCAGGGCGGGCTTATCGCCCTGGTCAGCGTCGTAACCCTTTTCTGGGCCGTCATCCGGGTTTTCGGGTCGGTGGAGAGCGCTTTCAACAACATCTGGGAGGTTCAGTCCTCGCGCAATATCGCCCGCCAATACCTCAACTACATCGTCATCGCGATGGTCGCCCCGATCCTCTGGCTCGTGGCCAGCACGATGGGAGGTTATCTGCTCCGGTTCTTCGACGCGGGGAATACGTTCCTCGGCATCCTTCTTTCGAAACTTTCGGCCCTGGTCATCATCTGGGGCAGCTTCACCCTGATCTATGCCGTCGTGCCCAATACGAAAGTCTTGTGGCGCAGCGCTTTCATGGCGGGTATCGTCGCAGGAACGGTCTTCATGCTCTTTCAGTGGGGCTACCTCTATCTGCAAGGATGGATGACCTCCTACAACGCGATTTACGGCAGTTTCGCAGCCCTGCCGCTCTTCCTGTTATGGCTGCAAATCTCGTGGGAAATCCTGCTCTTCGGCGGCGAGCTCTCGTTCGCCTACCAGAATATCGACCGTTTCGCCGAAGAGCGCGAATCGCTCGGCATCAGCAACGACCGACGACGCCGGATCATCCTGGCCGTCATGCTCCAGGTCGTACACCGCTTTCGGGAAAACGAAGGGGCGCTCCC
>OLSP01001516.1_pt1 | contig 21149 bp, 20 predicted proteins | sample 1672941 | NCBI WGS metagenome assembly OLSP01 (sample SAMEA3136739, study PRJEB25190) | human gut metagenome | reverse complement strand
AGGTCTTTCATCCACCTATGAGCAAGCTCATGTGGATTTAGACCTTTTGACCCTGACATCATATTATCAGAAACTATAAAATTACCGATGTCAGAATTGTAAAAATTCTATACAGTTCAAAGGCATCATACATTCATTTATTAAAAAAGGAGAGACAAATGGAGAAATTATTATTTACATCCGAGTCTGTAACAGAAGGACATCCGGACAAAATGTGCGACGCGATTTCTGATGCGATTCTGGACGCACTGCTTGAGCAGGATCCGATGAGCCGTGTAGCATGCGAGACAGCAACAACAACCGGTTTGGTACTGGTTATGGGTGAGATCACCACAAAAGCATACGTTGATATCCAGAAAATCGTAAGAGATACGATCCGTGAGATCGGATACACCAGAGGAAAATATGGCTTTGATGCTGATACCTGCGGTGTGATCACAGCAATCGATGAGCAGTCCGGCGATATCGCTATGGGCGTAGACAAAGCACTGGAAGCAAAAGAACACAAGATGACCGATGATCAGATTGAGGCAATCGGTGCAGGTGACCAGGGTATGATGTTCGGTTTTGCAACAAACGAAACCGAAGAATACATGCCTTATCCGATCGCACTGGCACACAAACTGGCACGCCAGCTGACCAAGATCCGCAAAGACGGAACACTGCCTTACTTAAGACCGGACGGAAAAACACAGGTTACCGTAGAATATGATGAAAACGGAAAACCGGCAAGACTGGATGCAGTTGTTCTGTCTACGCAGCATGATCCGGACGTAACACAGGAACAGATCCACGAAGACATCAAAAAACATGTATTTGATGCGATCCTGCCACAGGAACTGGTAGATGAGAACACCAAATTCTTTGTAAATCCGACCGGACGTTTCGTGATCGGCGGACCTCACGGAGACAGCGGACTGACCGGACGTAAGATTATCGTAGACACCTACGGCGGATATGCACGTCACGGCGGCGGAGCATTCTCCGGAAAAGACTGCACAAAAGTAGACCGTTCTGCAGCTTATGCAGCACGTTACGCAGCAAAGAACATCGTAGCAGCAGGACTGGCAGACAAATGCGAGATCCAGCTCTCTTATGCGATCGGTGTGGCACAGCCGACTTCTGTTATGGTAGATACCTTCGGAACAGGCAAACTTTCTGACGAAAAGATCACAGAGATCGTTCGTGAGAACTTTGATTTAAGACCGGCCGGCATCATCAAAATGTTGGATCTGAGAAGACCGATCTACAAACAGACAGCAGCTTACGGACACTTTGGACGCAACGACCTGGATCTGCCATGGGAAAAACTGGACAAGGTGGATGCACTGAAAAAATATCTGTAATCTGACTGAGGCAGACAGAATTATGTGTGGAGAAATGAAAACGGAAAACAGCAATCAGAAACAATGTATCAAAATGGTAGGGAATATAGGGATTCTGTATGAGGATCCCTATATTCTCGTATGTCGCAAACCGGCAGGAGTTCCGGTTCAGAGTGCAAATGCCAGAGTCAAAGATATGGTCAGCATTCTGAAACTGTATCTTCTGGAAGAGTCCGGGAAACCGGGAGAGCCATATCTTGGAGTTGTGCATCGCTTAGATCAGCCGGTCCAGGGCGTGATCGTATTTGCCAAGACAAAACAGGCAGCAGCGAATTTAAGCAGTCAGATCGCAGACCGGAAGGGCAGCGGTCAGGTCGTGAAACGATATTGTGCAGTTGTGCGTAGAAATGCCGATGTATACAAAGAAACAGAAACAGCAGCAGAATATCAGGAACTGACGGATTATCTTCAGAGAGACCGCAGGACAAACACTTCTTATATTGTGCCAAAGGGAACGAAAGGTGCAAAAGAAAGCAAACTGCGTTATGCGATCCTGGAAGAAACAGAGGATCTCAGCCTGGTAGATATCGAACTTCTGACCGGCCGGCATCATCAGATCCGTGTACAGCTTTCCGGAGCGGGCATGCCGATTGCGGGTGATAAAAAATACGACGAAAAATCCGCAAAAACGACAGGAACACGCGAAAAAGAAACTCCGGCACTCTGTGCTTACAGCTTAAGTTTCCTGCATCCGAAAACCGGAAAACAGATGGATTTCACCGTTCTTCCGGAAGGAGGAGCGTTTGAAAAATTCCGCAAAGAATAGCAATATCCGGTAAAAACAGGATAACAGAATGAAAAAGATTATGTCGTACATACTAAATCCGATAAAAGAGGATAAGGAAGGTGCGGCGAAGATGAATACAAAAATCAGAAAAGCAATCGGAATTGTGGGAATCATAATGGCGGTATATATCATTTTTAAATATATATTCGTCTATGTGGCCCCATTTCTGGTGGCTTTTTTGATTGTAAGGATTTTAAATCCGGCTGCCATCCGTCTGCAAAAATATCCGTGTTTTCGGAAAGCAGGAAAAGGGAGTCTTTTGTTCTGCATGATGAGCCTGATCCTTGGAATAACAGGCGTATGCATGTGGTTCCTCGGTGTGCGGCTGTTTGCACAGATCCGCAGCATTTTTCTGCATATTGATCAGTACGAGGCAAAGATGGAAACGATGATCGACGGATGCTGTGTGCTGCTCAATCAGAAATTCGGGGTGAAAAGTGAGGCGGTCAGAGAGATCGTCTACCAGAACATTGAAAAAATGTCGGAAAAAATACAGGCAGTCAATATCACGCAGGTTTTTCGATATTCCGTGCGGTATGCAGTCGTTGCCGCAGAATGGTTCAGTGTGCTCTTTGTGATTTTTGTGGCTGTCCTGCTGATCATCAAAGATTATGATGAAATCTGTCAGAAATTGCAGAAATACAGCACGTTTCGTCATCTGGTGCGGATTGGGGAACGTCTGTGGCAGATGGCGGGTATGTGGCTTCGGGCACAGCTTCTGATCATGGCGGCAGTGATGGCAGAGTGCGTGGCAGGTCTGTGGGTTTTGCAGAATTCCTATGCCCTGCTGGTCGGGATCCTGATTGGTTTTCTGGATGCACTTCCGTTTATCGGGACAGGGACGATCCTGCTTCCGTGGGCGGCACTGGAACTGTTTCGTGGAGACTTCTTTCATGCCGCAGCTTACCTGACTTTCTTTCTCATTACCAACAGCACGCGGGATTTCCTGGAGCCACGGCTTTTAGGGGAAAAGCTGGGCGTATATCCCATTGTTATCGCAGTTGTAGTATATGTGGGGATCTGCATCTTCGGACCGACGGGAGTTTTGCTTGGTCCGCTGATGCTGCTTGTTATCAGAGAGGTGGTCAGGGAATGGCTGGAAGCGTAAAAAAACCTTTTCTATTTCCGGAAAAAATGGTATGATAGGCTTTGATAGTAACTGAGGGTTTGGAGAAGATGCAATGAATAAGAAAAAGAAGGTAAGGCACAGCGGAAAATTAAAATCCTATATGCAGTGGCCGGCAGTCGTGGCGGTCTTACTTGTGATGCTGGATATCCTGGTTTTTGCGATCGATGTGAAAGCAGGATTTCTGGTATTTTGTTTTACTGCCGCTTATTGGGTTCTGATGTCTGTTCTGATGCTGCGTTACCGTCCGTTTGTTCTCCGTGAGATGATTGCGTTTGCATCCCAGTATTCCCAGATCCAGAAAGGGATGCTGAAAAATTTTTCCATTCCGTATGCAGTACTCGATACGGATGGAAGAGTACTCTGGATGAATGATGCATTCTGTGATGTGACAGGAAAGGATTCCAGGTATCGGAAAAATATTTCAAACCTGTTTCCGGAGATTGATGCGTCTGCACTTCCGTGCAAAAAGGAAGAAACAGATGTGCAGATTTTTTATAATGAAAACGATTATCAGGCACATCTGCAGAAACTTTCAATGGGAGATCTCAACGAGGAAGTATCGATTGTGGATATTCCGCAGGAAGGGAATTATCTGATCGCACTGTATCTGTTTGACAATACGGAGCTGAATTATTACATCCGTCAGAATCAGGAACAGAAAATGGTTGCCGGACTGATCTACCTGGACAATTACGATGAAGTGCTTGAGAGCGTGGAGGAGGTAAGACGTTCCCTTCTGCTTGCCTTGATCGACCGTAAGATCAGCAAATATGTGGCGAATCTGGACGGTATCACAAAAAAACTTGAGAAGGACAAGTATTTTGTAGTTCTGAAATATAAGTCACTGGAAGAACTGGAAGCAAACCGTTTTTCCCTTCTGGAAGAGGTAAAGACGGTCAACATCGGAAACGAAATGAAGGTCACTTTAAGTATCGGTATCGGAGTGAACGGCAGTACTTATGCACAGAATTATGAGTTTTCAAGAATTGCCATTGAGCTTGCTCTTGGACGCGGCGGTGATCAGGCAGTCGTAAAAGATAACGATAAAATTTCTTACTACGGCGGCAAGTCCCAGCAGATGGAAAAGAGCACGCGTGTAAAAGCAAGAGTAAAGGCACATGCACTTCGCGAATTTATCGGAAGCCACGAAGATGTGGTCATCATGGGACACAAGATCACGGATATCGATTCTTTCGGAGCAGCCGTCGGCGTATGGCGTGCGGCAAGGATTCTTGACAAAAAAGCCCATATTGTGCTCGGAGATATCAATGGATCGATCCGTCAGTGGGTGAATCTGTTCCTAAATGACAAAGAATATCCGGAAGATATGTTTGTGACACATGAGCAGGCGAGAAAGATCGTGGATCACGACACCGTTGTGGTGGTTGTTGACACGAACCGTCCAAGCATGACAGAGTGTTCCGAGATCCTGAATCAGACCAGGACAATCGTTGTGCTTGACCATCACCGCCAGAGCAGCGAAGTGATCAAAAATGCGGTTCTGTCCTATATCGAGCCGTATGCATCATCCGCATGTGAGATGATTGCAGAGATTTTGCAGTACTTTGCAGATGATATCCGTCTGAAAGGAAAAGAAGCAGACTGTATTTATGCAGGTATTATTATTGATACCAACAATTTTATGGCGAAAACAGGGGTCCGCACCTTTGAAGCGGCAGCATTCTTACGCAGATGTGGAGCAGATGTGACGCGTGTCCGCAAGATGTTCCGGAATGACATGAGTTCCTATAAGGCGAGAGCAGAAGCGGTTCGCCACGCAGAAGTATTTGAGCAGTATTATGCGATCAGCTGCTGTCCGAGTGAGGATCTGGAAAGCCCGACTGTAGTCGGTGCTCAGGCCGCAAATGAACTGCTGAACATTGTCGGTATCAAGGCTTCTTTTGTATTGACAGAATACAAAGAGCGTATTTATATCAGTGCACGAGCCATCGATGAGGTCAATGTGCAGATCATTATGGAGCGTCTCGGCGGAGGCGGTCATCTGAATATCGCCGGGGCACAGCTGGACGGAGTGACACTTGAAGAAGCAAAAGATAAGCTGAAAAGTACGATAAGAACGATGATAGAAGAAGGAGCGATTTAAATGAAAGTTATTCTTGTAGAAGATGTAAAAGCACTTGGAAAAAAAGGTGAAATGGTAAATGTAAGCGATGGATATGCAAGAAATATGCTGTTCCCGAAAAAACTTGCACTGGAAGCAAGTGCAAAGAACATCAATGATCTGAAACTGAAAAAAGCACACGATGAAAAAGTTGCAAAAGAACAGCTGGCAGACGCAAGAGCATTTGCAGAAGAACTGGCAAAGGCACAGGTAAAAGTTTCTGTAAAAGTAGGCGAAGGCGGAAAAGTATTCGGTTCTGTTTCCAGCAAAGAAATTGCAGAAGCTGCAAAAGCACAGCTTGGATATGATATCGATAAGAAGAAGATCCAGATGAAAGATCCAATCAAGGCAGTCGGCACAACAAGCGTTGCGATTAAGCTGCATCCGAAGGTAACAGCAGAGCTGAAAGTCGTAGTAGAAGGTATTTAACAGGGGGCATAAAAATGGAAGAAGCACTGATCAAGCGGGTATTGCCCCACAGTGTTGAGGCAGAGCAGTCTGTAATCGGTGCTATGCTCATGGATCAGGAAGCCATCATCAAAGCCTCCGAGATCATAAGCGGAGACGATTTCTATCAGCATCAGTACGGCATTGTTTTTGATGCGATCGTAGAGCTTTATAATGACGGCAAACCGGTAGATCTGATCACGCTGCAGAATCTTCTGCGTGAAAAAGACGTACCGCCTGAGATCAGCAGTCTGGAGTTTGTCAAAGATCTGCTGACTTCTGCACTGACCTCTACAAATGCAGATGCCTATGCACAGATTGTACATGAAAAGGCAGTTCTGCGAAAACTGATCAAAGTCAATGAACAGATCGCAAATGACTGCTACAGCGAAAAAGAAAAACTGGAAGATATTCTGGAATCAGCAGAAAAGCGGATTTTTGATATTGTTCAAAAACGAAATTCCGGAGACTTTGTGCCGATCAAAGATGTCGTGTTGCGGGCACTCGACCGGATTGAAGCGGCATCGAGAAACAAAGGAAGCGTGACCGGAATCCCGACCGGATTTATTGATCTGGATTACAAGACAACCGGTATGCAGCCTTCCGACCTGGTACTGATCGCAGCTCGTCCTTCCATGGGAAAGACCGCATTTGTACTGAACATAGCCCAGTATATGGCATTTAAGAAAAATTATACGGCAGCGATCTTCAGTTTGGAAATGTCAAAAGAACAGCTGGTCAACCGACTGTTCGCACTCGAATCACAGGTAGATTCACAGCAGCTTCGTACCGGAAATCTGAGCGATGATGACTGGGCGAAACTGATCGAAGGAGCCGGGATCGTCGGACGTTCCAACCTGATCATCGATGACACGCCTGGTATTTCCGTTGCGGAGCTTCGCTCCAAATGCCGCAAATACAAAGCAGAAAAAGGTCTGGATGTCATCATGATCGACTACCTGCAGCTGATGACAGGAAGCAAACGTGCAGATTCCAGACAGCAGGAGATTTCCGATATTTCGAGATCCTTAAAAGAGATCGCCAGAGAGCTTCAGGTTCCGGTGCTTGCACTTTCTCAGCTGAGCCGTGCGGTAGAGCAGAGACCGGATCACAGACCGATGCTTTCCGACCTGCGAGAGTCCGGTGCGATCGAGCAGGATGCCGACGTTGTAATGTTCCTTTATCGAGATGATTATTACAATAAAGATTCCGAGAAAAAGAACATTGCAGAAGTCATCATAGCCAAACAGCGTAATGGTCCAATCGGTACGGTAGAGCTTGCATGGCTGCCAAACCTCACCAAATTTGCAAACTTAAAAAAATAACGCCGGGAGTTTCCGGGATGAAAAAGATGTCGCTTTTTGCGATATCTTTTTTGCGTTTTTGAGAAAGAAATATGTTACAATCATATGAGAATGCCAGGGTACAAAGGTCAAAGTGTCGTTCTTGCTTGCAAGATAAGACATTTGAACTTGGGACCCGCTAAACATGAGGAAGTAGCTATTTACGCAGTAAATATGCGGATTCCGAATGTTTATAGAATTGCGAGAGTTACTTTGTAACGGAGCAATTCGTTGGCATTCTCATGTAAATATGCCAGGGTACAAATTCGTTGGCATTCTCATGTAAATATGCCAGGGTCAAACTCGCAGGCATCAAAAAGGGACAACGTCCAAAAACATAAGTAATGATTCAATACAAATGGAAGCAGTTACTTTAACTGGTTTTGCATTGTAATTGCGAAAGTATTGAACGGTTACAATATTGGGAGGTAGAGGATGAGCGAGATCAGATACATGATTTCCGATGCCGCCAGACAGGCAGGGGTGGAGGCACATGTACTTCGAAGCTGGGAAGAAGAGCTGGACATCAAAGTGGGCAGAACGGAACTTGGACATCGCTACTATACCGATAAAACGATCTATATCATGAAGAAAGTCAAAGAACTGCGGGACAAAGGATTTCAGCTCAAAGCGATCAAGGTGCTGATTCCGGAAATACAGAAAAAAGCAGAAGAAATAACGGAAATCGCAGAAGAGAAAAATGCAGTAATGAAAGACACAGCAACAAAAACTGAAAAAGCAGAACATACAGAAAAAACAGATTCGGATGCGAATTTAAAAGACAGCACACAGGAAGTCCCGAAACCACAGACCATACTTCCGTTTGTAGATTCACTGGACAACCTGGAAAAATTTCAGGACATTGTCGGTGATATCATGAAACGTGCTCTTCAGGAAAATAATGTGGAGCTGGAAAATCGGATTGCAGACAGTGTTTTAAAAGAAATGGAGATCCTGATGAAGATCCAGGAAAAAAGAGAGGAAGAACGTTACCGAAATCTGGATGAAACCATTCGCTCCTTTCAGCATAACCGGCAGATGGTGGCAGCGACAAGAGAGAAGGAGAGCCATAAAAAATGGTTTCGGATTTTTAAATAAAAAGAAAATAGAAAAACAAGGGGAGCTGCTTACGCAGCTCCCCTTGCTTTTATAAAATTTTTTAATTATTCACCTGCTACGATAGCACCTGTAGGACATTCTCCTTCACATGTACCGCAATCCAGACATGCATCTGCATCGATTACGTATTTGCCATCGCCTTCGCTGATAGCTTCTGCCGGACAGGCTTCTGCACATGTACCGCAAGCTACACATTCATCTGTAATAACGTATGCCATGATAAAACCTCCTTATTTTTATGAAATATGTTTTCAACAGGATTCGGCTCTCCGAATCTTTATCCCATTTTAATACATAAGTCTGGAATATACAAGAGGTTTTTTCTATGCCTTGCATAAAGTACAAAAACATATTATAATCAACCTGTCAAAAGAAATCAGGTACAGATTTTTATGAGAAATTTAAGTCTGTACAGAATGATAAAGGAGGAAAATCATGCAGAAAATAACCAAGGATATGATTATCGGCGATATTTTAAGAATGGATCCTGAAATGGCAGGCGTACTGGTAGCAGGCGGCATGCACTGTATTGGATGCCCATCCGCACAGATGGAGACCATCGAAGAGGCAGCTCTCGTTCATGGTATCGAGCCGGATCTGCTGGTAGCAAGAGTAAATGCATTTGTTGAAAGCAAACAGGCATAAACAGACAGCAAAAGTGGATTGTGAATATCCATTAAAAAATAAAAAGCGTTTCCACCAGGATTTCCCAGGCGGAGACGCTTTTTCTACACTCTATTTCCGTTTGCAGCGAATCGGTTCAGAAACTCTGACTATCGATTTCATATCGATCAGATCAATGCAAGCTTCTGCAGAGCCTCATCCGCAACGATACATTCCAGATGCTCTTCAAAGAACGCTTCGTTGCCCGGTGTGTATTTCAGGCTGGAAGCATACTCAGAAAGGGTATTGCAGACTTTATTAAACTCTTCTGGTGTGTGTGCAGATTTGCTGAGTGTCAGCAGATACTCACGGCCTTCTGGATTCTTATAGAGCGTGTTGTAACCCTGGTAAGAATTTTGCAGAATGTGTGCTGCACGGATCACAGTGTCCAGATCGCGGAAACGGTAAAGTTTCGTCAGATGAAAGGATTCCGGATTGATCTCCGGTTTTGCAGGAGTCTTTTCTTTCTTTTCAGAAGTTTTTGCTGCTGCATTTTCAGCCATCTTTCTTGCCTCGTGGATCTTATTGAAAAGATTCAGGATATCATCGGCTCCTTCAAGAGGTGCCGGTGCCGGCGGAGTGATGTTGTTGTTCTCTTCGCCATTTGACGGTGAAAATTTTGCAAAACGTGTATCAAGTTCTTCCGGATCTTCCACCTTGGTAACGATCAGAATTATAGAGTCGGAAGAAATCGGGATCGCTTCTATCATCAAAGGAATGTCATTTGCTTCAAAACCAAATTCGTATGCGGCCTGCTGCATCATATCACGAAACAGCAGCTTTGCTTTTTCTGTGCCGTAAGCAAGTTCACTGAGCTTGATCTCACGGTCTGCCAGATCCTGACGTGTAAGCGTGCAGCGAATCTGATTATCGTTGATTTTTTCTATCTTCATATTATCACATCCTATCTATGATATGTTAACCTTTTATTGGAATTACTATGATTATGATATTGATTAAGGTTAAAAGATGCCATAAAACCACTCCTGTGCAAGCACATTGTGTCTTCAGACTTTTGACCCTAGCATCTTATTATCTTATAATTATATCTGCATACTATCAAAAAGTAAAGTAGATTGCCAGTGTAAAATTATAAAAAGAGTGTAAAAACATCTTGCATTTTTCAAACATAAAGTATATAATAATCAATGTGAGGATGAAACAATGCTTTAAGCAACATCAAAAATCAAAATGAATAAGAAAGCGAATTCTGTCGCTTTTTATTATCTTATGCGGGATTCTCCGCAATATTCCAAAAAAATGATTGTACCTCCATAAAGCAATATTGAGCTTAAAAGATGCCATGTAAACTCTTTGGTATTTTGCATTCGTACAATGAATGTTATCTGGTATCCTGAAGTACTGTTGATCGGAACAAAAAAGAACGTACTGCACTTTGCAAAAGAATAGAAAAAGGCTTGAATGTTTCTGATTTACAGATTTCGTATACGGTGTTGTTTTTGTGTCAGCAATGTTGACCGGAATTGCATGTCAGGCAGCAGCCTTATGTGTATTCGATTTAAATTCTCACGATAATGTCAGCAGAATCTTTAAGTTTAACAGGAGGGGGTGGAACTATAGGAAGCAGAAAAAAACGGAAACATCGACTGCAAAAAGAATTAAATGCATATGCCAGAGCAGGCATGAAGCTGTGGTTGAATGGAAAGCCAAGTACACCTTCGGATATCATGCACCAGTGCATGATCCGGGAAGAAGAGGAGTATATGAGAGATTTTGTAAGCGATGATGACGATCACATTATAGGAATCGGATTCGACTATATAAAAAAGAAAGAGGTCTGATGACAAATCCCCATAGTACAGAAGACAACCATACAGGTCGAAGGATTATAAAAAATGTAGACTTAAGTCATCTTTCGTTCATAAATCTATGATACACTAAATCAAAACGATGTATTCCGTTGTAAAAACGATGTTGCAGTATGCGAATACTGAGGCGGATGGTGGGAGTGCACCGCACGGAACAATCCGCAGGCATCATAGTATGGAGGTACAATGAATGAAGAAAAAGAAAAGTCCTGTGAAGGTCGTAGTGCCGCTGATCCTGGCGGTGGCTGCGGCAGGCGTAGGATATAAAGTTGTAAATCGATATATCCCATCCAAAGAAGTGATGGATGGCAATGAATATTTTGGCACTTCCGGAGGGGAGGATGCAGCAGTCGTACTTCCGGACCGTCTGGAACAGGGGAAAGCACTTGTGAAGGATGGCACGGCATATGTAGAATATGCGACTGCAAAAGAAAATCTGAACGATCATCTTTATAAAAGCGATGAAGAACAGCAGGTCATACTGACAACGGCAGTGGATATTATCAAACTTCCGTATGACAGTAATGAATATACAACGCTTACCGGAAATGGCAGCATGCCGTATCAGATCGTTGTTTCGCAGGATGGAAATGTCTATATTGCACTGGATTATCTGGCACAGTATACAGCACTTCAGTATTCGGTGGAGCAGGAACCGCTTCATATTATTATAAACAATCAGTGGGGAACGAAAACCTTTTCGGATGTGATAAAAGAAGAAAGCGTACGTCTGGATGCAGATATCAAAAGTCCGATCCTAAAAAAAGAAGCGACCGGAGATAAAGTGACGGTTCTGGAGCAGGAAGAAGAGTGGACAAAAGTTCTGACTGCGGATGGATATATTGGCTATATGAAGAGCAAAAAGCTTTCTGACAGCTACGAAGAACAGGTCACCAGTGATTTCCGAGCGGCAGAGTACACCAGCATACATAAAGATTATGACATGAATCTTCTCTGGCATCAGGTGACGAGCCAGGATTCAAACGATGCACTTGCAGCGGACATTCAGGATGTAAAAGGGGTCAATGTCATTTCACCGACTTGGTTTTCTATCAGCAGCAACGATGGAGATATTTCTTCTCTTGCAAGCAGTGACTATGTAGATACCGCACATCAGAATGATATGGAAGTCTGGGGACTGATGGACAATTTCAGTACGGATATTGATACCGACACTGTGCTTGGCACTACCACATCCAGAGAGAATCTGGAAGGACAGCTGATTACCGAAGCACTCAACTATCAGCTGGATGGCATTAATATCGATATCGAATCCTTACCGGAAGAAACTTCCGAAAGCTATGTGCAGTTTATGAGAGAACTCTCTGTAAAGTGCAGGAATAATAATCTTGTACTTTCGGTGGATGTCCCGTCGCCATACAGTTTCAATGAACATTACAGCCAGAAAGAGCTTGGCGAAGTCGTAGACTATGTGATCATTATGGGCTATGATGAACACTATGTCGGCTCCGATGCCGGTTCCGTGGCATCCCTTTCCTATGAAAGAGACGGCATTACCGGAACACTGGAAAACGTTCCGAAAGAAAAGATCATCAGCGGTATTCCGTTCTACACGAGATTATGGAAGACCAATGCTTCCGGTGAAGTAAGCAGTGAGGCGATCGGCATGGATAAAGCAGACCAGATCTTGTCCGATTACAAGGTGACTGCCGGATGGAGCAGCGAGACATCACAGGATTATGCAGAGTTCACAGATGAAGATGGCAATTTCTGTCAGATCTGGCTGGAAAACGAAGCATCGATCGAAGAGAAGATGAAACTTGTGCAGGAATATGGTCTGGCCGGAGTGGCAGAGTGGAAGCTTGGATTTGAAAGATCATCCATATGGGATGTAATAGCGAAATATGTGAATTAGATCATGATTCTGCTTCAAAGTCAGGTTTGGCTGCGAGGCGGAAACATTGCAAAAAATAAGAAAAAATACTTGCCTGTCTTGCAAAAATATGATAAAATCAAAAATTGTGAGTGGCTGCAGACAAGCAGCCATTTTGAAACATTGAATTCCTTGCTCACGAAGGTAATAGTGGGCCAGAGACCATAAGGAGGTGCGAAGAGCATGAACAAATACGAATTAACCGTTGTTGTTAACGCAAAAATTGAGGATGACGTAAGAGTAGCAACTGTAGAAAAAGTAAAAGAATACGTTGCACGTTACGGCGGAACAGTTACTAATGTTGACGAATGGGGTAAAAAGAGATTAGCTTACGAAATCCAGAAGATGAAAGAAGGATTCTACTATTTCATTCAGTTCGAAGCTGATGCTACAGCTCCGGCAGAAATCGAAAGACATGTCCGTATCATGGAAAATGTTATCAGATATTTATGCGTAAGACAGGAAGCATAAATAAGGAGATTTAGAATGAATAAAGTTATTTTAATGGGACGTTTGACCAGAGATCCGGATGTTCGTTATTCCGCAGGGGAGAGCGGCACATCAGTTGCAAGATATACATTGGCTGTAGATCGCAGATTCAACAAACGCGATGGCGAAGCAACCGCTGATTTTATCAGCTGTGTAGCGTTCGGACGCAGTGCAGAGTTTGCGGAGAAGTATTTCCATCAGGGACTGAAGGTAGTCGTTACAGGTCGTATCCAGACAGGAAGCTATACCAACAGAGATGGCAACAAGGTTTACACTACAGATGTAGTAGTAGAGGATCAGGAGTTTGCTGAAAGCAAAGCTGCGTCTCAGGCAAATGGAAATAACTATACACCTGCAAGACCGGAACCGAGTGCAGCCAGCGGCGATGGATTTATGAATATCCCGGACGGTATTGACGAAGAATTACCGTTTAACTAGACATTAAAGGAGGTTTACAGCAATGGCTTACAATAAATCTGAAAGACCAGATTCTCCGATGAAGAGAAGAGGCGGACGCAGAAGAAAAAAAGTCTGCGTTTTCTGTGGTAAAGAAAACAACGAAATCGATTACAAGGATGTAAACAAACTGAAGAGATATGTCTCTGAAAGAGGAAAAATCCTTCCGAGAAGAATCACAGGAAACTGTGCAAAACATCAGAGAGCTCTGACAGTAGCTATCAAGAGAGCACGTCACATCGCTCTTATGCCATACGTTCAGGACTAATCAAAATTTGAGAATATAAAGATTATAAAAAGAGCGGCGAACCTTTCTATAGCATGCAAGTGCTGTAGGAAGGTTTTTTTTGCTGGACAAAACAGTAAAAATATAGTAAAATTGAATAATCACAGGAGGGAAAATAAGGAGGAAACTATGAAAAAGAACGAAAAAAGAAAACTGTGGAAACAGGGGCTTGGAACAGCTCTTGTTTGTGGTCTTGCAGTAGCTGTGTTTCCGGCAGCGAAAGCAGACGCAGCAGACTTGCTGAAAGCAGGTCCGATCAACACGACAGCAGAGCATGTAACACAGAACCAGCCGTTTGCAGAGAGAACAGCGGGAAGTCAGTATTTCCGTATCCCGGCATTTATCGTTACGCAGAAGGGAAATCTTCTGGCAGCAGCGGATGCGAGATATTCTACAACCGGTGACGGCGGCGGACTGGATACGATCGCTTCTGTATCAACCGATAATGGTAAGACCTGGAATTATTCATTCCCGCTGTATTTTCCGGACAGCGATGGTTATATCGGCAATACGGCAACTACGATCATCGATCCGGCACTGGTACAGGGAAAAGACGGAGAAATTTATTGTATTGCCGATGTAAACCCAACCGGCGTAACGACAATGGGCGGTTATAAAGCTCCGGGAGAAGGAACCGGTTATGTTAAAGTAAACGGAAAAGATTATCTGGCAGTAACGGATAATTATGACAATGTAAACACACAGCCAAAAGATGACGATGCCACAACTTATGCTTATTATGTAGGGGACTGGGATGAGAACGGATATGCAAAAATTTTAAAACGATCCGATCATTCGGAAACAGGATATGGCGTGGATAAGTGGTACAACCTGTATAAAGTAGAAAATGGAGAGTATAAAGATACCCTGACACAGAAACAGGTTAATTCCAATACTGATATTCAGCAGAATATTTTCTATAAAGGATCTGCATTGCATGTATACAATACCGGATATATGATGTATGCAAAAACATACGATGATGGATTTACCTGGACAGATCCGGAAATCCTGAATCCACAGATCAAACGTCCGACAAAAGAGACAGCACTGCTGGTATCTCCGGGGCAGGGGGTACTGACTTCAGATGGTACGATCGTCATTCCATTCTATGATCATGGCGATGGGGAAGAAAATGCAAGCATTATCTGGTCTGATGATAATGGAAAAACATGGGAAAGATCCAATGACGTACCAGGAGCAGCCGCAGGTGGTTACTGGTCATCCGAAAGTGAAGTCGTAGAGCTTTCAGACGGAACATTGCGTATGTTCTTCAGAAGCGGACAGGGAGTGGTCTGCTATTCAGATGCAGTAAGAAATACATCCGGTGATTATGTATTTACAAAGCCGGTCAAGACAGGCGTTTCTTGTACATCAACCTGTAATGTGACAGCGATCAATTATTCTAAAACGATTGATGGAAAACAGGCAATCCTGGTAGCTGCCCCGGGCGGAAGTGGACGAGCAAACGGTAAAATATTTACATTTCTGGTAGAAGAAGACAAGACGCTGACTTTAAAAAACAGCTATTCAGTAAACAGCGGCACTTATCAGTATTCCTGTATGTCAGAGCTGAAAAACGGAACGGTAGGACTTCTCTGGGAAAATGGCGGAGGAAGCATACGCTATGATAATTATGATATCGCCCAGCTTGCGGCAGATGGTTATATAAATGATTTAGAGCTTGGCGTAGAACTTACTAGAAATGAAACTTATACAAGGTCTTACCAGGTGGCAGAAGAACATAAAACAGGTATTACGACGGAAGCAGATCAAAAGGTTGCAGATGTAAATTATGCAAAAGTAGATGGTGTAGAAAAAGAAGTTGTGCCGATGTATGCACATATAGCAAACAATAATTCTGACCTGAGCAGTTTTGCAGCAAAAAATGATATATCACTGAATCTGACAGATGCAGAGTTTACCTTTACTTCAACCGGAACAGCAAATGTGTATGCAGTATATAATGAAAATAAAAAGGTATATCTCACCAATGAAAGCGGTGCAAATTCATTTTTCAGTGCAGCAGCAAAAAATAATATGCTGGTAACGCCGACAGATGGCAGTGATACTTTCCGTATCTGCAAAGAAAACGGAGAACGATATGTAATTTTCTATTATACAAACATGGACTTCAACGCAAACAGACTCTATAATGCAAGCTTTACAGCTGGAACCTATGAGGTGGTTCTGCTTGAGAAAAAGGACAAAGCAGAAGCAGGAGATATTGTTCCGGGATATCAGAGAGTATCAAAAGTTACTTCCGGTAAAAAATATCTGATCGCCAATATCTTTAATAAAGACAATAAAGACCATGTTATTGTTCTCTACCCAACGAATGGAACAGGAAATCAGACAAAACTTCTTGGAGCAGCAGAGAAACGAATAACACCGACGGAAGCAACCGTGACAATCAAAGCAAACGAGATCGGAAGAACCACAACGGTGATTGACGGTGTGACATACAATATCGTATGCGATGAGCCGGCAGCAGTAAACGATAAAGCGATCTTAAGTACCGATGCACAGGTTGCAGAGAGAACTTATCTGGAAAAAGATTATCCGGAAGGAACTTTTGCCAAGTCCGGTATCGCAGAGGCAATCGCAAAAGCAAAAGAAGTTGCACAGAAAGAAAAAGTAACCAAACTGGAAATCAAAGAAGCAGACGATGCTTTAAAGAAAGCACTGGGCAAACTCGATGAAGTAAAAGCCTCCGGCAAAACAGAAGTACAGACAAAGATTGCACAGGCGGCAGAAAAGAAAGAAGCAGATTACACAAAAGAAAGCTGGGCAAATTTTGCAAAAGCAAAAAGGGATGCAGAAATGGCATTTGCTTCTGAAACAGCAACCGCAAAACAGCTGAAAGATGCTGCAGATGCATTAGACATCGCCATGAAAGCACTGGAAGCAAAGAAACCGGATAATAATAACGACAACAACAACGGTAATAATGGAAATAACAACAGCCAGACCCCAGCGATCGGCAGCGTGATCACAGATGCTACAGGTATCTTTAATTATAAAGTTACCGGAAACAATACCGTTGAAGTGAAAAACATGACTGCAAAAGGAAAAGCAAAGAGCAGCGTGAAAATCGCAAAAACCATCAAAGCAAACGGTAAAACTTATAAAGTAACCGCTATTGCAGCCAATGCCCTGAAAGGCAATAAAAAAGTAACTTCCGTAAGCATCGGCAGCAACGTAGAAAAGATCGGAAAGAAGGCATTTGCAAATTGCACGAAACTGAAAACCGTTACGGTAAACGGAAACAAACTGAAGACCATCGGACAGAGTGCTTTCTCAGGAGATAAGAACTTAAAGGCCGTAAACCTGAAGAAAGTAAAAACACTGAAAACCGTTGGAAAATCAGCATTTAAGGGCGTTTCCAAGAAAGTAACCGTGAGAGTGCCGAAGAACAAAAAAGCAGCTTATGCAAGAATCTTCAAAAAAGGCGGAATCGCAGCAAGTAAGATTAAATAATGAAATGGCATAGAGCTTATCAGAATACGTAAAAGAAAAGTGTGCAAGACTCAGATTTTGATTCTGAATTTGCACACTTTTTATGTTATAATCTGAGTCAGAAAACAAAGGAGCAAAAACTGGATATCTGGGAAAAGAAAGGGAATGTATGAAGACAAATAGTGTTTCAGGAGAAAGAAAAGGGATTTTGGCAGCAGAAATATTGATTTGTATTCTTATACTGGCGTCAGCGACTGTTATATATACGAAAAAAAGAGAAGAAAATAAAAGTACGATCAGAGTGGCGGCAATTCTGGGATCGGAAAAAATTTCTTTTTGGGAGGAAGTAAGAAAAGGGTTACGTCAGGCTGCGAAAGAACAGGGAATTTTGCTGACAGAATATACACCGGAAGATGAGGCAAATTTTCCAGATCTGATTGAAAGTGCATACTATATGGATGTGAATGCGATAGCTATATGTATTTATGAATCGGATATGTGGGAAGAGTGTGAGCCGATTTTGAAAAAAATCAGAGAAAAAGGAATCAAGGTTATTGTAACAGATACGCCGCCAAAAACAGAAGATTACGATGCATATATTGGTCTGGATAATTATGCGGTTGGTCAGAAAATGGCGGAGAATATTTATGAAAATTATACAGAAGGTCAGAGTATCCTGATTCGTAAGCCAGCTTCTCAGTAAAATTTAGTTCTGGAACGCAGAAGAGAAGGATTTTATGACAAGTTAGAAGAATATGGATTAAAAGATCAAATTGTTTATATTCCTGATACAAATGATGAGATAGAGAGAATTAAAGAAGTAAAAGAATATTTACAGCAAGTAAAAAACTCTGCGGTTGTCGCAACTTTTACAACAAATACGACGACGGAGATGGCAGAGATTATTTATTCGGGAGAATATCAGAATAATATACGGCTGATTGGTTTTGGCGAAATAACAGATAAGGTAAAAAATTATATAGATGAAGGTATTATTGATATGTTTCTGGCACAGGACAATCAAAATATCGGATATAAGATCATTTATGCAGTTAACTCCTTATGTCAGGGGAAAGAATCACATGAGAAAAACTGGAATGTAGATCTACTGTCTTATGATGAATCAAAGGAAAATTAAAATGTGAAGAAGGGAGAGAGACGAAGTGAATCAATTGTTGCTTGTAGAAGATGAACCATTGGAAAGACAGGCATTAAAAATGGAGCTGGAAACAGGAGATTATGATATTTCGGAGATATATGAAGCATCAAATGGGCAGGAAGCCTTAGATTTATTTGAAGAAAAGCATCCGGACATTTTGATCGTGGATATTAATATTCCCGTTCTGTCAGGGCTTGATTTCATAGAACGAATTGTAAATTCCGAAGCAGAAAGTAAAATTTTGATCACAACTACATATGACCGTTCCAGGTATGTAAGAACTGCCATTTCGCTTGGAGTCACAGATTATCTTTTGAAGCCGATAGATTATGCAGAATTAAAAAAAGCAATTGAAAAATGTCAGCTTTTGCTGGAAGAAGAACGCAGACAGGAGCGAAAATTCGAGCAACTGTATTCCTATACCCAGCATCATGTTTTGGAGGATCTTCTGTCGGAGAAGCTAAAAGGAAAAGAGGAAGAACTTGCGGAAATCATGGATATCGGAAAAGAGGAAATATTATGCGGAAGCCTGGTGCTTTGTGATTTACAGACCGGACATTTTGAACAGGAGATTAAAAAATTGCTGATATCTGATTTTGCAGTTCTGAATGCATATGTAGATGGAATAGGAGTTGCGTTGATTCATCCAAGAAATATTTTTCTAAAAGAACAGGCACTTGCACGTATTCGTGCTTATCTGGCAATGCTTTTTAAAAATTTGCAGCTTTATGGAAAAGTACGCATGTTTTGTTGTGAACCGACAGACTGTTTTAAAAACCTACCGGAGAAATACAGAACGTTAAAGGCACAATTTGAAAAAGACAGGGAGAAAATGTGTATGTTGCCGGTCATGCCAAAAGGAGAACTTTGTGCAGGAGCAGAAAAACAAAAGCTTGGACAGAAATGGCTGAATAAACTGTACCAGAGAGATGCAGAAAGCCTGATCAGATCAATTAAACGTCGCATGAGCACAGAAAAGGCGTATTGGGAAGGTGTGGATTTGTTTTGCGAAGCCTTTCAGAAAATGGATGAGACCGTCAATCTGGTGGAAGTATTTCAATGCTTTGAACAGGAAAAACCGTATGATACTTTAAAACTATATCTTCAGAATTACTATGTGGGACATCGGATGGAAATAAAAAATCAGGAAGAAAGCCTGATGAAAGAACGTATTCGTTCTGTGCTGCAGTCCGGATTTACAAAAGATATCACACAGGCAGATGTGGCGGAAAAATTAGGTATGAATCCATCTTATTTCAGCACAATTTTTAAAAAAGAGATGGGAGCATCCTTTACCGAAGTACTAAATACCATGCGAATTGAAAAAGCAGTGGAACTGATCAGAAGCGGAGAGTGCAACACAAGTAAAATTGCAGAAGATTCCGGGTTTACCAATCGCAAGTATTTTTTGCAGGTTTTTAAAAAGTATATGAAACAATCCGTAAGAGAATATATGGGAGATTGGCAGGAATGAAAAAATATTCTTTAAAAAGAAGAGTCCTTTTTTTGATGGCAGGCTTTTGTGTCGGAGTCCTTTTGATAGGAATTGTAAATGCCGCTGCCGCATTTAAAGGGCGTTCACAGATGCAGAAGATGTATGAACTTTTTGCAATATATAATGATTACGATGATGCCATTGAGGAACTGAAGGAGACAACGGTGGATTATTTTATCCACGGAAAAAAACGAAAATACCGAAAGCTGTTTGAAAACATTTTTATCAAATGCAAAGCAAAATCGCATATTAAGTTTTTTTATACAATACACCGTACCGCAAAGCAGTTTTATGACGGTAATTGCCGTCATACAAATCGCAACGGAAACCGCACCTTGTCCCATAATCAGCAAAGGAAAAGTCAGCATGGGATTTAAAAGTGACGATATTATAATCAGAATTTTCTGAAATGAAAAACGCTCTTGTGCGATTATGTACGAATCGGATATACTGCACGGAAATGTAAACGCAAGGTTTACGGTCATTATGCCGAGCAATGTTTTCAGTAATTTTATCTCGCTTGCGGTCATTGATTTGCCGAACAGAGTTGATGTGTTCATCGTTATAAAACCGCCGACGATAAGCGACAAAATTGAAACGGAAATAAATATTATCGTAAACATACCGTTCAGAACCGATATTGCGTTATTGTCATTGTCGGCTTTGTATTGTGAATAAAAACGCATATACGAACTTCCGAAACCGAAGCTTAAAATGCTGAGACTTGACATTGTGGAGATGGCAAGCTGAAGAAGTCCGTAATTGCTTTCACCCAAAAGTCTAAGCATAACGGGAGTGTATAAAATGCTGATTATGCTTTGTATAAAAATGGATATATATGAAAGTATAAATCCTGATTTTAAATTTCTCATATTACTACCTCATCTGAAAAATCTTTGCCAAAATCTCACAATGTTTATACAGACGGTAAGTAAAAAAGGTCTGTTTCTTTTTATAAGTTTGAAGTACATACGGTGGAAAAACGGCAAGGAGGAAATATCTGTTTTATCGATAAAACCTTTTTCATCGGCAATCAATCGTGGACGCGCACAACTGTTGTATTTCGGGCAGGGACAGATATTGCTCA
>OLSP01001513.1_pt1 | contig 21182 bp, 19 predicted proteins | sample 1672941 | NCBI WGS metagenome assembly OLSP01 (sample SAMEA3136739, study PRJEB25190) | human gut metagenome | reverse complement strand
ACTAAAACCCATGTCCCGCCGAAATCGGCAAGACATGGGTTTTCTGTATTCTCAGTGCACGCTTTAGCAACAGCATGCGCTATTTTATTATCTTCTGCAGTACGCCTGCATCCGCAAGCCTCTGCTTTACCCCTTCTGATACAAATTATAATAATGCCCTTTGCGCGCCAGCAGCTCCTCATGGCTGCCGCATTCCACCACAGCGCCCTCATCAAGCACCACAATCTTGTCCGCATGACGGATGGTGGAAAGACGGTGCGCAATAATCAGCGTAGTGCGTCCTACCGCCAGCTCGTCGAGCTCCTTTTGTATCTGCTGCTCCGTAATATTGTCGAGCGCACTTGTAGCCTCATCCAACACTACTACCGGAGGATTTTTGAGAAAGACACGCGCAATCGCCAAGCGCTGCTTCTGGCCGCCGCTCAGCTTCACGCCGCGCTCACCCACCTCGGTGTCGTAGCCAGCAGGCAGCTTTTGAATGAACTCATCCGCCGCCGCTGCCTTCGCTGCCGCCTGCACCTCGTCCGCTGTCGCATCCGGTTTAGCGTAGGCTATGTTATAGCGCACGCTATCGCCGAAGAGAAAGACATCCTGCTGCACCAGGCCGATTTGCCTGCGCAGTGATTCCTGCGTAAATTCACGGATATCGCAGCCGTCCAGCAAAATTCTGCCGCTCTGAGGCTCGTAAAAGCGCAGCAAAAGGCTGGCAATGGTTGTTTTGCCTGCTCCCGTAGCGCCCACAAAGGCCACGGTTTCACCTGCTGCCACACTGAGGGAAAGATTGCGGATAACAGGTCTGCCGTCCGCATAGGCAAAGCTGACGTTATCAAAGGTGATGTTCCCCTTGCAGGGCGGGCAAATTTTAGCATCCGGTGCATCGGTAATCTCGGGCTTTTCCTGCAGCAGCTCATAAAAACGCTTGAAGCCTGCCATACCGCGCTGATATACCTGAATGAAGCCTAAAAGCTGCATCAGCGGCTTCATAAACAGGCCCACGTAGAGGAAGAAGGCCACCAGCTCGCCGAAGCTCATCAGCCCCTGATTTATCAGCAGGCCGCCCACTACTAATATCGCCACATTGATAAAGTTGCTGAAGAAAATCATACTGCCGACGAAATAAGATGTTATTTTGAAGGATTTTTTGCATACTTTCAGATAGGCATCCGCCTTTTCCATAAACTGCGCCATATCGCTGCGCTCACCGGCGAAGGCTTTGATCAGACGCACGCCGTTAATGCTTTCCGCAGCCTTGCCCGTTACCTCGCCCATTGCCACACGATTGGCAAAGAAGGCCTTTTTCATGCGCAGGTTGACGAAAACGGTATGCACTGCCTTCACCAAAAGCAGGAAGGCAATAAGGCTGCCCAGCGTAGGATTCATGTAAATAAGAATAACCATCGTGCCGACCATCGTCAGCCCGCAGACGATAAGATCAATCGGTGCATTGCCTGCGAAGCCGTTAATTTCGCTCAAATCGCTTGTGAGGCGCGAAAGCAGCTGACCGCTTTTATTTTTATCGTAAAAGCCGAAGGACAGCTTCTGCAGATGGCTGAACAAATCGCGGCGCATATCGCGTTCCATGGAATAGCTCATGGACTGCGCCCAGTAGATGATGCTGAAATGCATGCCGAAGTTTACCAGATACATGGCAAGCAGTGCCGCCGACCATTCAAGGAGCAGCGGCAGATTCTTAAGCGGCAGCTGCTGTTCCAGCATCAGCTTCACTACATAGGGAAAGAACAGCTCGAGCAGCGCACGCAGCAGCGAGCCTATCACGAGAAAGAGCAGAATACCCTTATACGGTTTATAATAGCTGAGAAATGTTTTGAACATAAAGCTTTCCTATCCTCTATTCATATATATTCTAAAGCGCGAGCAGCAGCTTTTGTCAAAACACTGCCGCGACGTTATATACTTTCTTTTATGATGATACAGTCTACACTATATAGCAGGTATAAAGTCAATAGGATGTGTTCTTAAATAATATCATAAAGCGAGCTATTTGCCAATTGCTATAACACAAGCGCTTCACTAAAAAACTGCCCTTCTGAAAATTGAAAGGCAGTTTTTGGTGTTGCTTCAGCCTTACTCGGCAAGCAGCTTGCCTGCTTCCGCCAGCTTGGCCACGGCTTCGTCATCGGGAGCACCCAGCGCCAGTACGCCGTCAGCTACAAGTGTTGCGCCCGCGTCCTTAACGCGTGCTTCCCAATCCTGCATATAGCTTCCGCCCCAGCCATAGGAGCCGAAGAGCGCTACCTTTTTACCTGCCAGCTTGCCTTCAAGCTCGGTGAAGAACGGCTCGAATTCGCATTCCTCCAGCACCTCAGCGCCCATTGCCGGGCAGCCCAGTGCCAGAGCGTCATAGCCTGCAGCCTCGTCAGCAGTGATTTCGCTGACATTTTTTTCAACAGCCTCCGCACCGGCAGCGTTGATTGCTTCCGCAACAGCGTCAGCCATCATTTGTGTGTTACCGGTACCGGTCCAAAAAATTACAGGAATTTGTTTCATGATAGTGTCCTCCTTTTGCTTTAAACTTTACTTTTGATAATAACCCTGGATTTGCTCCAGCAGAAAGTCGGCACCATTTTCGCCCATAAACGGCAGGTGTGTTGCCACTACGCCATTCATAAACGGCGCGCTGATGAGCACCTTCATGTTGCTTGCATCTGCCTGCGTGAGCGCTACGTCATCCGCGAAAAGCAACGTGTCGCGCAGCTCACGGATTTCCTGCAGCCATTCGCCCTCCTCGGCGTAGGCTTCTACATCTGCCGCAGGTTCGGTAATGGCCTTCAGGCTGTGTGCGCACATTTTGTGCGTCACGGTGATGCCTGCCTGCGCCAGAAAAGTGCCCACACCCTGCACCAGGTCATAATCACCCTTGACTGCGGCCTGTCTGAGCTTGCTGCCACCCATCATAGCAAACATACTGAGCATGGACATGCCCTTTTCCTTCATTTTGATGCGCATCAGCACCACGGGCTCAGGAGCTTTGCCAACTGCTGCGCCTACCTGCTCCAAAAAGCTTACGGTGCCGCTGTAGCCGTAGGGAACGGCATAAACATATGGCGTACCGAACTTTTCTTCAAGACATTTGGCAGCGGCAAGGCCTTCGTTGCCCAGCACAATATTTACCTGTGCCTTGCCCATAGCCTGCAGCTCGTCTACGCTGGTGTCGCAGCAAAGGCAGGCATTGCAGTGCAGGTCCAGCGCTTCATCCAGCAGGCTTTTTACCTCCCAGATGTCGCTTGCCATGCGGTAGCGCCACGCAGAGGCGCCGATAATGTTGTACACGCCCGCCTCCTGCGCTACGTCCTTCTTTGGCAGGTTGCGCACGAGCAGTTTGTAGGTTTCAGCCAGGCCGACGCTGTAATCACCGCGGAAGCCGCCCTGCTCGAAGGCCACAAGCTTAGCCTTGACCTCGTTTTGCATATAACGGCACACGCCCTTGATGTCGGTGCCGATGACGGCAGTTACGGAGGAGGCTACGACGAAGATAACCTTCGGCGCATAGCTTTTATCAAGTTCGATAATTGCTTCCTCTAAGCGTGTTACATCGCCCATGACAACATCATCCTCGCTCATATGCGTGGTGAAGAGGCGGTTTTGAAAGCGCAGGCCCAAGCCTCCGTATAAGCCCATGCTGTAATGCGTGGTGCCAGCGGGGCCGTATTCCAGCACGATAGCTCCCTGTACAGCCAAAAGGCTCCAGATAATTCCCATTCTGTCCGACGGTGTCGGTAAAAATCTTACTAAGCTCACAGTCCGGCCTCCTCTCTGAATTTCTTTGCGTCGGCTACAGCCTTCGCCACTGCCTGCAGCATGAAGCTGCTGCATTCAAAGCCCAGCATTTTGCCTGCCGGGTCGCTGTGCAGCAGGGCAATGCCCTTACGGCGCAGGCGGTCACCGAACTCATGGCCCATGTAGAACCACGGATGCAGTACGTCGTAAACATATTGCAGCGGTGCGATATTCGCCGCCTTGCAGATGTACGGGTCGGTTTGCGCCAGAATGCTTTCGATATCCGCAAAATTAGCCTCGCTCAGCTTATTGCTCTGAATCAGCTGCGGCACCAGGCCCAGGCTGCACAGATAGCTGTTGAGCTCGAAGCAGTCATACTGCGTATTGCCGTAGATATAGGGCACGCCCTTGACGTCAGGCAGCACCTTCTGCTCCAATTCCTTGCATTCCTCAAACTTAGCGCCAATCTCCGCAGGCAGCGGCAGCTCCAGATAATTAAACAGATGCTGATAGGTCTGCAGGATTTTTTCCGGCGCGGCGAAGCGGTTGAAGTAAACGTAAGGAATGCCGTACCGCTCCTGCATAGCCTGCGCCAACGGAAGCGCGATATCATGCACGACGATGTTCACCTTCGCTGCGGGAGCACGGCGTATTTCCTCGGCAGTGCAGCCGCTGGGCAGCTGTACGCCCAGTTTGACGCCTGCTGCCGCTAAAAATGCGTGTAGCTCTGTATCGGCAAAGTTACCCATGCGCTGGCCTAAAACGTTGACACTGCCGTCACATTCCTGCTTTTGCATCATGGTGGCGCAGGCAGTGATGGCGCGCTCCAAGCCGGGGAAATGGTCCTCGCACTTAAAGTGCTCGGTGTGCACCGCCATCACCGGAATATTGTACTGCTTCGTCAGCTCTGCGGCAATGGCGTCGTAATCATCGCCGATTACCTCAATTACGCAGGTGGTGACGAGCATCACGCATTTCGGCTGATATTCCGCCACTATTTCTTTGAAGGCCTTGTGCATGCTTTCGGTGCTGCCGAAGGTTACGTCATGGCTGTCGAGCACAACGGAAACGCAGCGTCCCGCAATACCGCCGTAGCGCTCGTTGATAGTGAGGCTTTTGGTGTAATAGCTGCATTCGTCCGTGCCAACGATTACCAGCAGGCAATCGTTGATACCGCCTGCCACCATCGCCGCGCCCATCAGCGGACAGTGGGTGCCGGGGAACAGTGCTGTTGTGAGCTGGGGTACATCCTTGATTGTCTGCACCTTGCTCAGGCGGTTCAGGCGGCCTAAGATTTCGTTGCCGTCCATGCCTGCAGCCTGCGGCGGCATACCCATTTTCTCAGCCATTTTGCGCATTTCGTCCTTCTTGTCACCCTTCATGGCCTGCATCATGCTCATCATCTTGCCCATGTCGGGCATAGCGCTTTTGTCGCCGTTTTTCTGCTTAGCCTTGATGGCTTCGATGGCGCTTTTGGGCATGCCAATTTTTTCGGCCATCTTCCACATTGCATCTTCCTTTAAGTCCATGTACTGCCTCCTATTCTTCTTCGTCCTCACTCATAGCCAGCACACGCTCGGCTAAATCGTTGTACACCTGTACCATCGGTGAGTCCTTAACAAATTCGCTGACAGTGCCGCCCTGATTTTCGGCGATTTGGATATCGCCGCTGCGCGGTACGTACTGCACAACCTCGGTGCCGATTTCTGCAGCAGCCTTGGCTACCAGCTCCTGCTCGTTCTCAATGTTTTTGGCGTTGAGGATGATGCCCTTTAAGCGTGCATAACCGCGACGGCCAAAGTTTTTGATGGCCTGGGCGATGTTGCTTGCCGCGTAGAGGGCCATCATTTCGCCGGAGGATACGATGAATACCTCACGTGCGTAGCCTCCGCGAATGGGCATGGCGAAGCCGCCGCAGACTACGTCGCCTAAGACGTCGTAGATAACGATGTCAGGTTTGTAGGTTTCAAAGGCTTCCAGCTCGGCCAGCTTTTCAAAGGCGGAGATGATGCCGCGGCCTGCGCAGCCGATGCCGGGGGTGGGGCCGCCGGCTTCTACGCACAGGACGCCGCCGAAGCCTTCAAAGACTATGTCTTCTAATTTCAAGGCTTCGCCTTTTGCTTTCAGTTGTTCTAATACTGTGGGGATGCGTTTTCCTTCCATGAGGTTTTTGGTGCTGTCGCTTTTGGGGTCGCAGCCTACTTGCATTACTTTGTAGCCTTTTAATGCGAGGGCTGCGGATAAATTAGAGGTGGTGGTGGATTTGCCGATGCCGCCTTTACCGTAGATTGCTATTTTTCTCATGTTTTTCTCCTTATGGGTATTATTATTTATGAATTGGTGTGCTTCCTTACGCTTGCGTGCTATGATACTTTTTGCCCAGGGCGGCAAAAAGTATCCAAAAAACGCCCTTAACGGCTGCTCCGCCGGATTCCGGCGACTAGATTCGCAAAATTTTTCACGTCGCTGATTTTTGCATGGCGTTCATCCGCAAGGTGCGTCAACACTCCAGCGAAAAATTCCTGTGCCTGTCCGTTGCTTGCGCAGTTCGCTTGACATCGATGTGCTTGCGAGCCCGTCGTCCGTTCCGGTCTGCGCAGCGCCGAGGGTGGTGTGCTGTTTGTTTGAGCGAAGCAAAGACTATCATGCTTTACGATAGTTTGAGCGTAGTTTAAGTGAAAATTCCTTATTACAAAGCCTATTATTTATATTCTATTACAAAGGGGAAGCCTTGTACGAAGTAGCAGCGTACTTTTTGTCTGGCGTCGTTTTTGGCAGCACTAAAGCGCCATTTGTAAAAGGCGCTGAGGGCGTTGTTATCCAGAGTGCTGTTGCCGCTGGAGCGCACTACTACGGCGTTTTCTACGCGCCCATCAATGCCTATAACGCCACGCACGACAACGCGCCCGCCGATGCCCGCATCACGCAGTGCCTGCGGATAAACCGGAGCCGCAGTTGAGGCTACGCGCGGAGGTACCTTGGGATTGCGCGCAATGCCGGGGCCGACACCATCGCCGACGCCGGTGCCGTGTCCCGCACCGTGACCGCCGCCGCTGCCACTGCCGCTGCCGGGACCAATACCGCTGCCAGTGCCTGTGCCATGGCCTGTTCCGTGACCGCTGCCTTTTTTTGCACCGGCAGGCACATGCTTCACTACATGCTTCACAACCTGCTTATGCTCTATCTTGCCGTCAGGCAGAGTAATCGTTTCTTCTTCTACGACTTCCTCCACCTGCTCCTCGCCATCGTCGGCAGCATCAGCGACAGCTTCATCGCCGCCACCGCCGCCTCCGCCGCCAGCATCAAAGAACACAACAGTGTCAGCATCCGCAACCGGCGGCTGCATGGCAAAAACGCCCGAAAACGCCAGTGCGACGAACAATATAAAATGTATTATCAGTGAACCGCAAAAGCCAAAGCGATGACGTGCCTTCGCCTGCAGCTTTTCTATCTGCTTCATAGTTACTTACCGCCATCCGTCGCCAGGCCGAAGCGTGCTACGCCTGCACCCTTCAGCTTATCTAACAGCTTAATCACCTTGCCGTACTCCAGCGCCTTTTCCGCACGGATGACAACGGCGAAGTTTTTGTTCTTCTTCTGCTCCAGGCCTGCCTGCAGCGCCAAGGCCTCCGCATCCGTTTGGGCATCGCCCAGATAAATACTGCCGTCGGCCTTCATCGTCACGGCGAAGGTGGTCGTAGTATCCGTCGCCGCATTTTTAGCCTGCGGCAGCTTCACCGGAATCGTTTTCAGGTCAATCATATACATCGTGCTCAGCATAAAAAAGACCAGCAGGAAGAACATAATATCAATCATTGGGATAATCATCAGCGGCGGCGTTTTCCTGTTACGCACATCTCGCAGCTTCATGATCTTCCTCTCCTTGTTTCAGCCTCCAGCAGCGCGCTGAAGCACTGCTCCATATCCGTAATCATGTTGTCCATACGGTGAGCGAAATAGGAATGTGCGCACAGTGAAAGAATAGCCACGCACAAGCCCGTCGCCGTTGCAATCAGCGCTTCACCGATGCCGCCGGTAATCGCCATCGGCGCACCAGCTTCTACGTTGAAAATGCTGAAGGCACCAATCATGCCCACAATAGTACCCAGCAGTCCCAGAAGCGGGGACATCGTTACGATAATGCCCAGGTAATCCAGCTTATCGCGCAGCGTCGCCATAAAAATACCGGCACGGCTTTCGAGGAAGGCGCTCTTTTCTGCCTTGCCGCCTGCAACAGCCTCTACATCGGCAAGCATTTGCGCGCACTGACCGCTGCCCTTGCGCGCCAGCTCCGTCGCCACAGCAAAATCACCGCTGCGCACGGCGGCGCAATAGCGGGAGGCAAAGGCTGCGCCGCTGTCCACGCTCTTATAATATATAAACCGCTCAATGGCGATTGCTATCACAGTTATAGAACAGGCGAGCAACGGCCACATAACCAGTCCGCCCTTCTGAAAATACATTATCAAATCTGTTATTGCCTGCATATTTTCCTCACAAATCTACAAATGCTGTCGTACTTTTATAGGAGTTGCATACTGCTCCCCAAAGTACAGAAAGGAGCAGTATGCTGTATATTATGGAATCAAAGCTCTAATTAAAAGGTCATCTCTGCGCCGACACGCCAGGTGCGGCCGTCAACAGTATAGCTATGATTTTCATCATAGGGTAAGGTCTTGTCAAAGATATTGTCTACACCGGCATAAACATGCAGGTTTTTAGTAATTTGCTTGTCTGCAACAAAGTTAAACGTGTTAAAGGTATAGGTATTAACATTGCTGGAAACCTTGTACAGATAATCTACATACCACTTAGACCACAAAGTTGCGGTAAACGGCAATTCTGCATTATCAGTATAACTTAATTGGACAACACCGTTTTGTCTTGCTCTGTTATTCAGACGAGCATTAGTGGTTTTATCCTTAGCATCCGTGTAGTTATAAGTAGCCTTAACATTCCAATTATCATTGAAATTGTAACCAACCTCTGCTTCTGCACCACTGATTTCCGCTTCGCCTACATTGTAATATTTGCTCTTGACAACCATGCCGACACCGGGAACATAGCCACGGTAGAACATATCGGAATCAATAAGATTATCTATTTCATTATGATAATAACCTAATTTGCCGGACCATTTACCTTGCTCTGCTTCAAAACCAATGTCGAAATTAGTTGCTTTCTCAGGTTTTAAATCAGGATTGCCTAATACCTGAACATTCATCATGCCCATGCGTTTATCCATGGTAGAGTACAATTCATATACTGTCGGCGCACGGAAGCTCTTGCCATAGTTAACCTTAAAGCGGCTATTATCGCTGAAGCTATAGGTAGTACCGATTTTAGGAGATGTATGACTGCTGAAGGCATTGTGATGGTCAAAACGCACAGCAGGAATAAGCAGCCATTTATCAGTAATTTTCCATTCATCCTGCAGATAAGCAGCATAAGTATCTACATCCTTTTCAGAACCTGCTTTAGTGATACCTGCAAAGGTTTCGCTATATTTGTTATCACCGCCACCGCCGAAACGTGTACCACGCATATTGGTCGTAGTCCATTCAGCGCCATAAGTCATAGTGTTTTTATCATTCAGCTTCATGCTGTTTTTGCCTTCAAACACCAAAGTATCATACGAGGTATGGTCAAAATCGGTAATAGCATTATTTTCGTTTGTTACGTTGCTTTTCTTTAATGTATTGTAATACATACGCAGATTATAATCGTTTTTATTATCCTTGCCATAATAGGTCAAAGCATAATCGGAACGGTTGTTATCATAATTATAAACACCTTTGTCAGTGCCTTCACTGCTATTACTGGTGAACTGTTCACGCATAAAATTCAAATCTAAAGCAAGACCACGGTTAGCATCAAAGGCATAATCAAAACCAAGATTTAAGAAACGACGAGGTCCATACATATTGGAGCTGCTAGTATCATAACCTTTGGTTTTATTGTAATAGCCGCTAACCTCTTTACGGACATCTTCAATACCGCCGCTGGCTTTTACACTTACTTTGCCTTGACGTCCGGAAGAATAATAGAAGTTTGTACCCATTTCTTTAGTGCCGGTATGAGCACCGATACTTGCATGCTCTTGGTTGGCTTTCTTTGTAATGATGTTAATAACACCACCCATAGCATCGCTACCATACAAAGCAGAACCATTGCCACGAATAACTTCAATGCGTTCTACATCTGCAAGATTGATACGGCTCAGCTCATAGGCATTCATTGTAGAACCGGTGTTTTCGGCAGCCATACGACGACCGTCAACCAAAATCAACGTATGCTTGCTTTCCATACCGCGAACCATAACCACATTGCCGGTCATACCAACCTCTTGTACATCAATGTTAGTTGCAAAACGCAAGGCATCGCGCACGTTATAAGCAGCAGTATTCTTGATATCCTCTTGGGTAATAACCTCAACGCTTTGCGGAACCTCTTTTTTCTCCAGCTGTGTCTTGGTCGCGGTCACAACATAATCCGCACCGCTGTATTCATCGTAATTATCTGCCTCCGCAGCAAATGCCATATGACCGACTGCGCTGACAACACAGGCAGTAAGTAAGGCTATCTTCTTTTTGTTTACATTTCTCATAATGCACCTCTTTTTTCTGCTTATTTTTATGGTATATTTCACAACCGCAAGGTCAGCGACCGCTAACCCACGGATAAAAAATATCGGAAGAATTTATTTTCTGTCGAACCAAACGACAAAATCACCCGCAGGCTTTTCGCCCTTCTGTTTGCGCTCCAGCGGTGTGATTACGGCAACCTTAAGCTCAGGGCGCAAAGCTTCCAGCTTTTGCGCTGTTCCCAGATGCGCATCGGAATGGAAGCAACCGTTGATATGCAAAATCTGCATATTCTGATGTGCGTCGGCAAACGCAGCAATACTCTCTGCCATCTTGTCATCCTTCAGGCATTGCGCCGCATACACGGCAGCCAGGCGCTGCGGCGGCATCTTCATCGGCGCTGCAGGGGAGCTCATCTGCGCATAGAATTTATCCTTATACGCGCCCTCGGGAGCATAGGTATGCTTGGGCAGCCATTGCTGATACTGCGCCTCCACGCCCTCCGTCGAAGCGTTGTTTTTCGCTACGTGCGCTGCCAAAAAGCGCGGTACGTTAGCGGCAATAACGGGCATTTTCTTTTCTTTGGCAAAATTTACCAGCGGAGCATAATCCGTACGATAATTAGGCCAGGGACGGCTTGCAGCGAGAAAATTTTCTTCGCTCAGAGTATCTGCCAAAAAGTTATTTAACTTACTTTGGTTATCTGCCTCAAACATTTCCATGGATAAGGCCAGTTTCGCGCCTTTTGCCTTATACATTGCCTTCAAAAGCTCTAATTCATATTGGTGTATTTCACTTTGGTCATGATATTCACCAAAGAAGACCACATCATACTTCTGCAGCTTGCTTGCCAGCTGCGCTGCTGTTAAATTTTTACCGCTCTGTGCATCGCTGAACTGCGCCGCACCTGCGGCACCTGCGCCCAGGCACAGCATTGCCATGCTAAGAGCGATTGTTTTCATGAATTTATTCATCTTAATCATGCTCCTCTACACTATACGGAAAGCACACGGGGTACTGCGTCCCGTTGGCCTCGACACGCATGATCACAGCCTTCACATCGTAAAGCTCTTCAATCACAGACTGCGTGAACACCTCGTCCGTAGGTCCGTCTGCCATGATGGTGCCCTTTTTCAGCGCAATCAATCGCTCACTGTAGCGCGCCGCATGGTTCAAATCGTGCAGCACCATGATAACCGTCAGCCCCATTTCGTTATGCAATCGCACAACAAGCTCCATCAGCTCCAGCTGATGATGCACATCAAGATAGGTCGTAGGCTCATCGAGCAGCAGAATCTTCGGCTTCTGCGCCAACGCCATGGCCAGCCACGCGCGTTGACGTTCGCCCCCGCTCAGTGTATGCACCAGGCGCGTACGCAGCGGTCCCAGCTCAGTAAACTCCAGCGCCTCTTCAATCGCCAGGCGGTCCTCCTGATTGAGGCCGTCGAAGAACTTGCGGTACGGCATTCGTCCGTAGCACACCAGCTCCTCCACCGTCGTGCCGCCGGGAGCGTTCGCGCTTTGCGCCATCACTGCCAGCGTGCGCGCCACTTCTTCCGTAGACATCTTGTTGATGTCCTTGCTGTCAAGATAAACTGTACCGCTCGCAGGCTCCAGCAGGCGGCATAACGCCTTCAGCAGCGTTGATTTGCCGCTGCCGTTCGGCCCGATAATCGTCACAATCTCCGGCTGAGAAATATCCAGCGTCAGGTCCCTGATTATCGTGTGCTCGCCGTAGCGCAGAGTAATTTTTTGTGTATGTAATGTCGGGATATTCATAGCTTAACGCATCCTCCGTTTCAGCAGATACAAGAAGAACGGACCGCCGATGAAGGACATGAAGATGCCCACGGGGATTTCCAGCGGACTGAAAAGCGTTCTTGCCGCCGTATCAGCCAGAGTTACCACCGCACCGCCGGCAATCGCCGCACAGGGCAGCAGGTATTCGTGGTCGCTGCCGATTAACAGTCGCATGATGTGCGGCACGATGAGGCCCACAAAGCCCAGCATGCCTGCTACGCTTACGGAAACCGCCGCCAGCAGCGCGGAAAGAAAGATTAAAATAGTGCGCATACGCATGACGCGTACGCCCAAGCTCTTGGCCAATTCATCACCCAACTGCAACGCATTTAGGGGACGCGCACACAAAATCGTGCCGATAATACCAATTGCGCTATAAGGCAAAAGCATTTCCACATGCCCCCAGCTGCGCCCCTGAAAGCCGCCGGCCATCCACATAACCGTGCCCTGGATTCTGTCGCTGTAAAATACGTTCAGCGCCGCCATACCACCACCGAAGAAGGTGGCAACCGCCACGCCCGCCAGAATCATGCGCAGCGGGTTAATGCCCTTTTCCCAAGCCAGGAAAAAGACGATGCCCGTGGAAAGCACGGCGCCAACGAAGGCTGCCAGCGGCACCATGGCAGATTGTTCCGGGAAAAGCAGCATTATCACCATCGCAAACAAGCCCGCACCGGCGCTCACGCCGATGATACCGGGGTCTGCCAGCGGGTTGTGCAGCACACCCTGCAGGTTACAGCCTGCCAAAGCCAGGTTGGCTCCTACAAGCACCGTAACAATCGTGCGGGGCAAGCGGATAAGGTTCACAATGCGGTCGGTGTCCGCATCTGCCTCGCCCAGCAGCGCCGCCCATGTTTCGCTCACCGTAAGGCTCACTGTACCGCTGCCGATGCTCATGAAGATGCCTGCAACGAGCAGGATGCACAGGCCGAAGAACACTGCTATGCGCACTTTTTCTTTTGTTTTGGCATCATTACTCATTACTTAACCTCTCCATACATATATTCTTTCATAATCTTCATCGCTTCGATGGTGTGCGTGCCGGGGTTAACGGTAAACAGGCTCGGCGGCAGCTGGTACACACGGTTATTCTTCACGGCGTTTACGTCATGCCAGATGGCGTTGTCACGCATATTGCTGCGCAGCTTTTCCAGAATCTCCTTGCTGCCGCCCATGGTAATCAGCATCACGATGTCGGGGTTTTCCTTGGCTACGAATTCCATGCTCAGCGGAATGTAGCTGCTGTCCTTCACATTCTCGGCCTTGTCTGCAATGTTTACGGCGCCCAAACGCTCTGCCAGGTCACCGCCGAAGCTCTTTTTGGTGGACATGTTGAAGCTGTCCGGCGAGCCGAAGATAATCAGCACCTTCGGACCTCTGCCCTTCTGTACGTCCTGTGTCAGCGCAGCATATTCCTTTTCTATCTGCGCACGCTTGGCGGCAGCTTCCTTTTCTCTGCCGGCAAAATGGCCGAAGTCGTCTATGCTTTTCAGCACGTCCTCATAGGAGTTTATCATGTTCAGGTAAAGCGGCACGCCGGCCATTTCCAGAGGCTTGCGCAGCATTACGTGGAAGGGTACGTTCGTGCCTACAACCAGGTCAGGCTTCAGGCTCATGATTTTTTCCAGATTCGGCGCGTGAATCATGCCTACTTCGGGGATGTCCTTAATGCTTTCCTTGATATCGTCGGGATATGAAGTGCTGGTAGGTCTGCCAACTGCCTTGCCGCCGATGGAGGTGAAGATTTCCAGATTGGAGGCATTGAGAAAGACGATTCTTTTAGGCTCCGCGGGGATGTGTACCTTGGCGCCGGTGCTGTCGGTTACGCTGACGGCGGCGTTGGCTGCGAGCTTGTGCTGGCCTCTTGCCAGCAGGAAGTAGCCTGCTAGGGCTATGATTACGACAAATACGAGTAAGATATATTTTTTCATACGCAACTCCCTTTACAATATTAGCTAGTGCTATCTTTAAAATTAAATTAGCCTAGTCTAACTTCACTATGACATTATCTTATAAGATGTGGATTTTGTCAAGATAAAATTAGCGTAGGCTAATTGGGTAAATCAGTTTTCAGTATGAAATTCCAGTGAGATGTCCATTTTCAGCACTTCTTTTGCCTGCATGTCGCTTTGCAAGCGCAGTTCCTTAACCTTACAGCCATCGCGTTCTGCCTGCCGCAGCCAGCGAAGCAGGGAATAAAAATCACCGACAGCACTTATTTTCACTGTCTGCAGCTGCAGACCATGTTGCAAAGGCATAGGCTTGCCCTCCAGCTGCATGCTACTCAGTTGAATGCTTTGCGCTTGTGCCTGCTTTTGCAGGCGCTGCAGGATGTTGTTTAAGTTAAGATTATGCTCTACCTGCTGCTCTAATTTCTTTTGCTTATCCAATAGCTTGATTTTATATGTCTTATAATCACTGTGTTCATCAGCAAAACGAATCTGCTGTGTCAGTTGCCCCTGCAGCTTCTGTGTCTGTTCTACCGCCAGTTGTCGTTCATTCCAAAGCTCTAATGCTTTTACTCCAAAGCCTGTAGACAACACAAGCGCTATGCAGGCAAGCAGATTAATTGTTTTTTCTCCTGCTTTCATTGCTTGCCCTCCTTCATCTGCAGCTGCAGTTTATAAACAAGAACGTTACCCTGCTGCTGCGATTGCAGAAGCTCTACTCTGCTGTAATTTCCACATTTTTGCAGTTGCTCCACAAAACTTTCCAAAGCCAAATTATCCACCGCCTGTCCTTGCAGCACTAAAGGTTTTTTACTGCCGTTGTATTCTAGCAGTGTCAGCCAACAGCCGGGCATCATCTGGCGGCAGATGTGCTCAACCTCACCACCTGCCTCTTTCGATGGTTTAGATACTGCAGCCAACAGCTTTTCCAAACGCTGACAGTTACGCTCAACAACCTCGCTTTCCTGCATACGCTGTTCCCACTCCGCATACTGCTCTAATTTCTGCTCTACCTCCTGCAAATCGCGCTGCGCCAGATAACAGCCTCCCCAGGCACTAGCATAAGCCAAAATCGCTAACCCTAAAGTTGCACAGCCTGCTTTTGTCAGATAACGGCCAAAATTGGCCGCTATTCCCTGTAAGTGCCTCTGCTTCTGCCTGTATATTGACGGAAGAGACTTCCCGGCAAACCATTTATCTGCTGCTTCATCAATCGTTTTACTGCCTAACAAAATCCCCTGCAGCTTCAGCATTAAACTTCTGCACAGCTGCTCCAGTTCAGCACGCGACGCATTCTGTAAGGCTGCAAACATCACCTGATATTGCTGTTCATCTGCTTCACCGATAACATGTGCTTCAAAGCTATAAGTATAGTCTTCATGCATCCAAGGAACGCTCTGCTGTACCTCCCATTGCAGTGCAGCCTGCAGTTCACGCTGATGCATTAAAGGCAAAAGCAGCTGTTCGGAGTACACCGTTGCTGCCGCAGGCAGCAACAAAACTGCTGCCCCCTCTTCTACATCACGTGCCAAAAGAATTTCGCGTAAAGCATCGGTAAGTCTTTGCTTATCTGCCAGACATTCCTCATTCAGCTGCTCCTGCCAGCTATGCTCACCATTCTGCCAATACGCAACCTCCCCCGTTTGCAGTGACAACAGCAAAAGCGCCTGCTTACGGCGCCAATGGCAACGCAAAGCGCACAGTACAGGCTCAAATAGTTCTTCAACACTAATACTTTTACCATACTTCATCATAAGAACATCCTCCAATACCATGTAATGATTTCTTTACCACAAAAATACGCAGCAACCGCTGCTGCGCACAAAAACGGTCCGAATGGAATTGCCTGTTTCAGCTTCCCACGCCTGCACAGCAACAATAATGCCCCTACAACGCCACCGCTGACAAAGGCGAGCAGCAAACACAATAGTCCCTGATCTAAGCCAAGCCAGATACCCAATGCCGGTGCCAGCTTTACGTCACCCTCGCCCATACCTCCGCGGCTGGCAAAATACAGCAGCAGCATAATTGCCAACATAATTCCAGCTCCGTAAGCAGCATCAAAAAGCTGCCCCTCATACCACGCGCGTACTAAGCCAACTGCCGCTAAAATTAATGTTACCTTGTCATAAAGCAGCATAGATTTCATATCAGTATAAGTATGATAAAGCAAACCGAGAACAAAAATAACAGCAAACATAATTACCTCCTTAAAAATTTTAAGAAAAAAAGCAAATAGGACCCCTGCATTGCATTTACTACAATACAGGAGTCCTAAAACTCTTTACTGCATATTTACTTTTTCTGCTTCCAGATAAAGCCAATGCGCTTAGCCAAAGAGCTGAAAGTCTTTAATTGCCTCTTACCAGTTCAGGTCCTCAACCTCTTGACGGCCTTTACCGGTTAAAGCATCCATCATGATGCGTTGCTCGATTTGAGCAGCCAGCTTCTTGGTGAACTTAACAGTATCCGGGTTAACGGACATGCTGTCGATACCGCTCTTAATGAGGAACTCGCAGAACTCAGGATATACGCTCGGAGCCTGACCGCAGATAGAAACGGTCTTGCCATCCTTATGAGCAACCTCGATCAGGTGACGGATTGCACGGCGTACAGCCAGGTTACGTTCGTCATAGATATGAGAAACAGTATCGTTATCACGGTCGCAGCCCAGAACCAGCATGGTCAGGTCATTGGAACCGATGGAGTAGCCATCGACAAACTTGTTGAACTGGTCAGCCAGGATGATGTTGGACGGAATTTCAGCCATCAGCCAAACCTTGAAGTCCTTACCACGGGACAGACCGCAGTCAGCCATAATCTTGGTAACCTTTTCGCATTCCTCTACGTTACGGCAGAACGGAATCATAACGTTCAGGTTCTTCAGGCCGAACTCTTCGCGAACTTTGCGAACAGCCATGCATTCGAGCTTGAATGCTTCGATATATTTAGGATCATAGTAACGGGAAGCACCGCGCCAGCCCAGCAGAGCAGAAGGCTCGTTAGGCTCGAATTCGTCGCCGCCCTTCAGGTCGCGGTATTCGCTGGACTTGAAGTCGGAGAAGCGCATAGTTACCGGTCTCGGAGCCATAGCCTGGCAAACTTGGCGGATGCCTTCAGCCAGTTGGTCTACAACCTTTTCCGGTTGACCGATTTTGATCAGATACAGCGGATGTTCATGGATATAGGTGGTCCAGATGAACTCTTCGCGCATCAGGCCGATGCCGTCGCAAGGCAGAGTAGCATATTTTTCAGCCAGCTCAGGATCGCCCAGGTTCATATAAATCTTGGTGCCGGTCGGCGGGAAGTATTCAGCAGCAGCAACTACTTGTTGTGCCGGTTGTTCAGCCTTCGGCTCTTCGATGATGCCTTCGTATACAACACCATGAGTAGCATCAATGGTTACGTCAATGCCGTCAGGAATGGTGGTGGTAGCAGCTTCGCCACGGCTCTTGGTACCTACGATACAGGGAATGCCCAGCTCGCGGGATACAATAGAAGCATGGCAGGTCATTCCGCCGCTATCGGTTACGATTGCTTTCGCTTTCTTCATAGCCGGTACCCAGTCAGGAGCGGTCATTTCGGTTACGAGGATTTCGCCTTCCTTGAATTCGTCGATATGGGACGGATCCAAAATTACATGTACGCGGCCTGCTACATTACCAGGGCTGGCAGGCAAGCCTTTAACGATAACTTTGCGATCAGTAGTCACTTTCTTCTCCTCTTTCGGTGCACCATTTTCTTTATTACGACGGCTCCATACGGTTTCAGGACGGGCTTGCAGGATGTAAACCTTGTTATCGCGCTCGTCAACGCCCCATTCCATGTCCATGTAGCAGCCATAGTGTGCTTCAATTTTCTTAGCGCATTCAGCCAATTGTTTGATCTGCTCATCAGTCAGCTTCTGCTCGTTTTGCTCATCCAGCGGCACAACAACCTCTTCGCAGTCGCCGTCAGCTTTGCGGATCAGCTTGATGTCCTGCGCGTTAACGTTCTTTTCAACAATCTCGCAGGTAGCTTTATTTACAGTATAGTTATCCGGAGTTACGGTGCCTTGAACAACATATTCGCCCAAGCCCCATGCGCCTTCGATGAGGATGTTCTTGTCGTCGCCGGTAGCAACGTTAACAGTGAACATAACGCCTGCAGCCTTGGAGAATACCATCATCTGTACTGCAGCGCTCAGTGCTACATCCAGATGATCAAAGCCTTGTTTTTCACGGTAGTAAACCGCACGGTCGGTAAAGCAGGAAGCATAGCATTCCTTAACCTTAGCAACGATGGTTTCTGCACCCTTTACGTTCAGGTAGGTGTCTTGTTGGCCTGCAAAGCTTGCATCCGGCAGATCCTCTGCGGTAGCGCTGCTGCGAACAGCAACGAACGGATCAGCCTGGCCAACCTTTTCACCCAGCTCTTTGTAAGCTTGGGCAATCAGATCCTGCAGATCCTGCGGCATTTCTTCGTCCATAATTGCCTGGCGGACCTTAGCGCAAACCTCGCGCAGCTGAGCGCTGTTGTCTACGTCCAGACCGGCAATTAAAACTTTGATCTTTTCGTACAGACCGGTCTTTTCAAAGAAGTATCTGTAAGCGCAGGCAGTAGTTGCGAAGCCATACGGTACAGGTACGTCAACATGAGAGGTCAGCTCGCCCAAGGAAGAAGACTTACCACCGGCGATTGCTACGTCTTTTCTCTCCAGCTGGTCAAACCACAGCAGGAATGCTTTTTCTTTCTCCATAATAATTTGCTCCTTTTAAAATACTATACTTTTTTCTGGGGAAATCCTTAATATAGTGTATACTATATCACATTTAAAGGGCATATTCAAGCGATTTCTGCAGTTTTTTTTAGATTTTTTGTGGAAAATTCACTGGCATGCTATAATACAGATAAAAGTGAGGTGCGTACCATGAATTTTATCGACAGCTTTTGCAGTAACATAAAAAAGGTAATTGCCCTTATAGCTTTAATGCTCCTTTTAACGCTCGTTATTTTAATTTTTACGCATACATCATTAGGCTATTTTCTTGTGCTGTTGCCCATAACACTGCTGATTATTTATCTTTTACATAAAATAAAAAAACTTGATCCGGAGAACGCTTTCATCTATAACTCCGTTTTAGTAATTCTGCTTTTCATTTTTATCCTCTTTGATTTGCGAAAGGATATAGTGCTGCTTGGTTGCTTCGCTTATATTATCCATCTATTGATGGCATACCATCTGATCCTAAAGCCGCCTGCCATAACGCAGCAGCAGGAAAAAAATGATATAGAATCAGACACTATCAACGTCACCGGCTCTTTTATCACCTATGACGACACCTGCCCCGACGATGGCGAGGACTACGGGCCTGAAGGCAGCGTTATCTGGGGCCCGCGTACTATCGAAGAAAATATCTATATCAACGGCAAATGGTACATCAACGAAAACAGCGAGGAATGGGAGGAAAACGAAGGTTGCTGAGCCATTAAACAATTTATACAGGCGCTCATATGCATGGGCGTCTTTTTTTGCGCACAAAAAAGCGGTCCTACCAAAGTAAGACCGCTAATTAACAATTGGTGGAGACGAGGAGAATCGAACTCCTGACCCCCTGCTTGCAAGGCAGGTGCTCTCCCAGCTGAGCTACGCCCCCAATAGGCTTCGCGCGCATTTGCGTCTGAAACAAGTAAGATTTTACAGGAAAGCGACGCTTTTGTCAAGCATTTTTTATTTGGTAATCAGCTCAACCAGCTTCAAAGTCATCAGGCAGGATTTTTCCACTGCAGCCATCGGCATAAACTCGCAGTTGGAGTGGAAGTTGAGCGCGCCGGTGAAATAGTTCGGCGTCGGGATGCCCTTGGTGGAAATAAAGGAACCGTCGGTGCCGCCGCGCATAGCGATATCCTTCGGCTCGATATCCAGCTCCTTCATTGCTTCGAAAATGTACTCAACGCATTTTCTGTTATCATCGTTCAGCGCATCGGCAATGTTGCCGTATACGTCGGTGATGTTCAGCTCAATGCCGGCCTTCGGATTCTTGGCCTGTACATATTCCACAGCATGACGGATGAACTCCTTGCGTGCTTCATACATCTTTTTGTTATGGTCGCGGATTTTGATATCAAGAGTTGCTTCCGCAGCGTTGGATTTAATAGCCTGTACCCAGATAAAGCCTTCGGTGCCCTCGGTGTGCTCCGGAGTCTGCATTCTGTCGAAGCAGTTGATGATATCAACGGCAACCAGCGCCGGGTTAACCAAAGTGTTCTTAGCGGACATCGGATGTGCGGTTACGCCCTTGATTTTGATGTGTGCGCTGCCTGCGTTAAAGGTCTGGTATACAACCTCGCCCAGCTCGCAGCAGTCAATGGTATATGCAAATTCAACCGGGAACTTGCTGAAATCCATCTTCTTGGAACCGCAAAGGCCAACCTCTTCATCCGGAACAAAGGCTACATAAATTTCGCCGTGCGGACGGTTTTCCTTAATAATAGTTTCCAGTGCTACCATCAGGTTGGCAACAGCAGCCTTGTTATCTGCGCCCAGTACGGAGGTACCGTCGGTGGTGACAAGGTCGCTGCCGATATATTTGTTCAGCTCGGGATGCTCGCTTACCTTAATGTAGATTTGCTTTTCAGCGTTCAGCAGTACATCGCCGCCCTGATAGTTTTTCACAATCTGCGGATGTACCTCGGGAGAAAGGTTTACGTCAACGGTATCAATATGCGCAACCCAGCCTACATTCGGCACGGGAGCGTGGCCTGCAGGCAGGTTAGCCGGCAGACGTCCGGTCAGCACGCAGAATTCGCTGATTTCCAGGTCTACCAGACCAAGCTCAGCCAAATCCTCCTTCAGCAGCTTAGCCATATCCCATTGGCCGGGAGTACTGGGAACAACAGCACAGCCCTCCTTACTTTGGGATGGTACGGCAGCGTAACGTAAAAAGCGTTCAGTCAAACGTTCTTGCATAGACATTTTTAAAGACCTTCTTTCATAAATACATATAACACCCTTCCGTCTGCTCGCTATGCTCGCAGCCACCTCCCTTTAGAGGGGAGGCAAGGTGAATTAGCTATATGCACTAGTCAACAAATTTTAGACACAAATCATAAAAAAATATACAACAAAAAA
>OLSP01001509.1_pt1 | contig 21218 bp, 20 predicted proteins | sample 1672941 | NCBI WGS metagenome assembly OLSP01 (sample SAMEA3136739, study PRJEB25190) | human gut metagenome | reverse complement strand
CGATTAAAGACTTATTAGAAGATCCAACTCGTTTATTATTAGAAATTTAAGCACATAGGCTTTTCTCTTTTGAGGGGGAAAAGCCTTTTTTATTTTTCCGTATTGAAATAAAGTAAGAAGTGCGGTCAAATTTTTGTTTGTTTCGCTAAACAACATCAAAATAGGAAGGAAATATGAATTTACATGAGTACCAAGCTAAGCAGCTTTTTAAGCAATATGCTCTGCCTGTGAGTGAAGGTGTCGTGTGCCAAACGGCAGATGAAGCTGAAATGGCACTCTTTCAGCTGAATGGTGATGTTTGGATAGCGAAATGTCAAGTTCACGCAGGTGGACGTGGAAAGGCTGGTGGTGTGAAGCTCGTGCATAATGCAGAAGAGGCGCGTGCTTTTGCAGATAAATGGCTTGGACAGAGTTTAGTGACCTTCCAAACCGATAAAAAAGGCCAACCCGTTAATAGCATTTATATTGAAGAAACCTGCCAGATAGAGAAAGAACTTTACCTTGGTGCAGTAATTGATCGTGCTTCGCAGAAAGTGGTTTTTATGGCTTCTTCAGCAGGGGGGATGAGCATTGAGGATGTGGCAAGAGAGACGCCTGAATTAATTCATAAAGTGACCATTGATCCTCTCGTGGGTGGAATGCCATATCAAGGCCGTGAATTAGCCTTTAAACTTGGCTTAAGTGGTGAGCAAAATAAACAATTTGCTGCTATTTTTGTGAAATTATCGCAGCTTTTTATCGAAAAAGATTTTTCTCTAGTTGAAGTCAATCCGCTCGTGGTGACAAAAGAAGGCAATTTAATTTGCGTAGATGCAAAAGTGAGCATTGATGATAACTCACTTTATCGACATCCTGATTTATTAGCCTTACGCGATTTAAGTCAAAGTGATTCTCGTGAAGCAGAAGCAGAAAAATATCAGCTCAATTATGTCGCCTTAGAAGGAGATATCGGCTGTATGGTTAATGGCGCCGGACTGGCTATGGGAACCATGGATATCGTGAAATTATATGGTGGTAACCCTGCAAACTTCCTTGATGTTGGTGGCGGTGCAACGAAAGAGCGTGTAGCTGAAGCCTTCAAAATTATTCTCACGGATAAAAATGTGAAATCTGTTTTAGTGAATATTTTTGGTGGAATCGTACGTTGCGATCTTATTGCTGAAGGGATCGTTGCGGCGATTCAAGAAATAGGTGTAAAAGTGCCCGTTGTGGTTCGATTAGAAGGAACCAATGCTCCACAAGGCAGAGCAATTTTAGCAGAAAGTGGTGTGAATTTAATTGCAGCGCATAGTTTACAAGAAGCAGCACAAGCGGCAGTGAAAGCGGCAAAAGGAGAATAATCATGGCGATTTTAATTAATAGAGAGACAAAAGTAATTTGCCAAGGTTTCACCGGTGCGCAAGGGACATTTCACTGCGAGCAAGCATTGGCTTATGGTACAAAGTTAGTCGGTGGGATTTCACCGAATAAAGGCGGAACAACGCACTTAGGTTTGCCGGTATTTGATACGGTACGCGAAGCGGTGCAAGCCACTGGCGCTACAGCAACCATGATTTATGTGCCTGCGCCATTTTGTAAAGATGCAATTTTTGAAGCCATTGATGCGGGTATTCAATTAGTGGTCTGTATTACAGAGGGCATCCCAACATTGGATATGTTGTTAGTGAAACAAAAATTAAATGAAACGGGTGTCGTGATGATCGGGCCGAATTGTCCAGGCGTGATTACACCAGATGAATGCAAGATTGGGATTATGCCGGGCAATATCCATAAAAAAGGCAGAGTAGGGATTGTTTCTCGTTCAGGTACTTTAACCTATGAGGCGGTACAACAGACAACAGATGAAGGTTTTGGTCAATCTACTTGCGTAGGGATCGGTGGCGATCCTATTCCAGGATCCAACTTCATTGATATTCTAAAACGTTTCCAAGAAGATCCTGAAACTGAAGCTATCGTGATGATTGGTGAAATCGGTGGCTCTGCAGAAGAAGAGGCGGCAGCGTTCATTAAATTTCATGTGACAAAACCTGTGGTGGCTTATATCGCAGGCGTGACGGCGCCAAAAGGTAAGCGTATGGGACACGCAGGAGCGATTATCAGCGGTGGAAAAGGAACGGCAGAAGATAAAATTGCTGCACTTGAAGCGGCTGGCGTGAAAACAGTGAGAAGTCTTGCTGAAATCGGTTCAGCCCTCCGTGAATTGTTGAAATAAATACCTAAAAAATTGACCGCACTTTGGATGAGTTTTCAAAGTGCGGTCGTTTTTTATAACAAATTCTTATAACCTGCATTTAAATCGGTGTATAATCTCATTAGTTTTTTAAGGACAAAATTATGAGCCAATTTTTCTATATCCACCCTGAAAATCCGCAAGCGCGTTTGATTAATCAAGCGGTAGAAATCTTGCGTCAAGGTGGTGTCATTGTGTACCCGACAGATTCGGGCTATGCCTTAGGCTGTATGATCGGTGATAAACATGCGATGGATCGTATTGTTGCGATTCGTAAATTGCCAGAAGGGCATAATTTTACGTTGGTATGTAGCGATTTATCCGAGCTTTCAACCTACGCAACGGTGAGCAATTCGGCTTATCGTTTAATTAAAAACAATACGCCGGGGCGTTATACTTTTATTTTGACGGCGACGAAAGAACTTCCACGCCGATTGATGACGTCAAAACGCAAAACTATTGGTTTGCGTGTGCCGGATAACCAAATTGCTTTGGATTTATTGAACGCATTAGGTGAGCCGATTCTATCTTGCTCACTGATGTTGCCTGATAATGAACATATGACTTATTCCGATCCAGAAGAGATTCGTGAATGTTTAGAACGTCAAGTGGATTTAATTATTCATGGTGGCTATTTAGGTCAAGAGCCAACAACTGTGGTGGATTTAACGGAAGAATCGCCAGTCATTTTACGTGAAGGAAGTGGTAGCACCGCTCCTTTCATTTAACTTATTTTAGACGCTTGGGAAAGCGACAAAGGAAAACAGATGAAACCTATTCAAAAACCAGTCAGACAAGAACGTGAAAAACAAGTGGGAAAACAACCGCACTTTGAGCGTAAAGATCGTAAAAATGCGGTCAATTCTGACATCAAATCAACCCCTAAAGCTAAGGCGGCTAAGCCATCTCGTCAATCTACTGTAGAAGGTGAAAAATTACAGAAAGTGCTTGCGCGTGCAGGACAAGGCTCTCGTCGTGAAATTGAAGCGATGATTGCTGAAAATCGTGTGAGTGTTGATGGCAAAATGGCGACCCTTGGCGATCGTATCGATGTACATTCTGGTGTAAAAGTGCGTATTGATGGTCGTATCATCAATCTTCAACAAGCACAAAAAGAAGTATGCCGTGTATTAATGTATTACAAACCTGAAGGCGAACTTTGTACCCGTAGCGATCCTGAAGGTCGTCCGACCGTATTCGATCGTTTACCACGCTTAAATGGTGCAAGATGGATTGCGGTAGGCCGTTTGGATATTAATACTTCGGGCTTATTGCTTTTCACAACAGATGGCGAATTAGCGAATCGTTTAATGCACCCAAGCCGTGAAGTTGAACGTGAATATTCTGTGCGTGTATTTGGTCAAGTGGACGATGCCATGTTAGCGCGTTTACGTAAAGGCGTGCAGTTGGAAGATGGCCCAGCCAATTTCAAAGAAATCAAATTTGCCGGTGGTGTGGGAATTAACCAATGGTATGACGTGACTTTAATGGAAGGTCGTAACCGTGAAGTACGTCGTCTGTGGGAATCACAAGGTATTCAAGTGAGCCGCTTAATTCGTATTCGTTACGGGAATATTAAGCTGATGAAAGGCTTACCGCGTGGTGGCTGGGAAGAAATGGATCTGGAAAACGTCAACTATCTACGTGAGTTAGTGGGCTTACCACCAGAAACTGAAACCAAATTAGACGTAACAAAACCTCGCCGTCGACCAAAATCAGGTCAAATTCGTAAAGCAGTAAAACGTTATACTGAGTTAAGTAAACGCTATAAAAAATAGGTGGTATTCGCGATGAAAATGCAGCAACTCCGCTACATTGTTGAGATTGTAAACCAAAATTTAAACGTGACAGAAGCGGCCAACGCACTTTATACCTCTCAACCCGGTATTAGTAAACAAGTTCGTTTGTTAGAAGATGAATTGGGTTTAGAGATTTTTGAACGTAATGGTAAACACATTAAATCCATTACGCCTGCGGGTAAAAAGATCGTCGCTATTGCTCGTGAGCTTCTAGTGAAAGCGCAAAGCATTAAATCGGTTGCTAATGAATATACCTGTCCGAATCATGGCGTGTTACGCATTGCGACAACCAATACACAAGCGCGTTATATGCTGCCAGGTGTGGTGGAACGTTTCTCTAAACAATATCCAGATGTAAGTTTGCATATTCATCAAGGTTCACCCACTCAAATTCATGATGCGTTGATTTCTGGTGAAGTAGATTTAGCGATTACGACAGAGGCGCCGTATCTTTTTGATGATTTAATCCAACTGCCTTGCTATTTATGGAATCGTTCGGTGATTGTTAAACCCGATCATCCTTTAGCAAAAGTGAAAGAGCTTACCGTTGAAGAATTAGGTAAATATCCGTTAGTCACTTATACCTTCGGCTTTACCGGTGTGTCTGATTTAGATTATGCCTTTAACCGAGCGGGTATTTTGCCGAATATTGTGTTTACTGCAACGGATGCAGATGTGATTAAAACCTACGTGCGTTTAGGATTAGGTGTGGGCATTATGGCATCTATGGCGCATACGCCAGCCGATACGGATTTAGTAGCGATTGATGCAGGGCATTTGTTCCGTGCGAGTATGACGCAAATTGCGTTTAAACACAGCACTTTTTTACGCAACTATATGTATGATTTTATCGAATTTTTCTCACCGCACTTAACGCGTCCAATGGTTGAAAAAGCCGAGAGATTGCGTGATAACAATGCCGTGAAGAAATTGTTTGATAATGTCGAATTAGATGTGAAGTAAAATAGTAAAATAAAAGGGCGGTCAGAATTTAAGGCGAATTCTGACCGCTCTTTTTTACAATAAAAATAAATGTGGCACTAAGTTCATGACGATAACTGTCGCTATAGAAAGCAATAACCGTGATGAGCCAAAGATAAACCCTCGGTTGGTACCATTATCAAATTTTACTAATAAATTCGCCATTGCCGTTAAGGCATAGACTTCAATCACCGTGAAGATGACTAAGTAAATATAAGCGGAAACCCAGAAATATATTTCAGCGTAATAAACCAAGGCAAGATAATACCAATAGCCAGGACTGGCGCTACCCATAAGGTTTGTTTAATCGTTAAATTAATTTTTCGAGAAAAATAACTTTGTAATGACACTGTCAGTAAACCATTCACAAAAAGTGCAATGGGGGAGTGTTCCGGCATGCCTAATTTATTATCAAACAGAAACGGGAAGATCACAAAGAATGAGGTTGCAATGGAAAGAGGAATAAATAACATTAAATGCACCAATAAAAATTCTTTGGTGATGATTTCTTTAATTTGAGCAAAGCGAAACTTCACTAAGGTCTGTAAGGTTTGGATTTGATAAAATGGTTTTACCATTAAGGCAAAAAGAACCGCTTCCATCGCAAAGCAGACCCAAATCAGCGACTCAATGTGATTGTATTTGATAAATGGAATCACCAACAAAGGCGCAAACATAGACGACATGGAGGTGACTTTCAAATATTTTCCCTGTAATCGGGTTTTCTCTTTGTATTCTTCACCCGCGAGCACCAATAGGCAGGCTTTCGCATTGGTACCAAACAAACAGCTGCCTAAGCCAAAACAGGTAGTGGCAATTAAAAGCAGAATGTAATTGTCTGCAGAGAGAAAGAAAATATAGGCGATCACATCTAAAAAGCATCCAAGCAACATTATTTTGGCCAGTCCAAAACGATCGCCCCAGATACCGGCTAAAATGGCTAATGCTTGGTTGCAGAAGAAAAGCAACGAGAGCGAAAAGGCAATTTCACTGTTACTTAAGCCTTTTCCTTGTAAATAGATGAAAAATACCGTTTGCATGGAAAAGAATGCAAGGGTAGAAAAGAAACGACGAGTCAGTAAAAGTTTTTGTAAATTCATTGTGTTATTAAAAAAAGAAAAGCACGCGTTAAGAACGCGCGCCAGTAATTTGTTAAGTGCGGTCAAAATTCACGACGATTTTTAACCGCACTTGAGATTAAAAAGAATCGTGATATTTCACTAAATCTTCGCGGCTAATAGCAAATACACCCAGGCCACCATTTTTTAGTTCAACCCATTCAAATGGCACATCTGAATATTGTTCAATGAGACTTACCATGCTATTCCCTACTTCACAAACGAGCATGCCATTTGGCGTTAAATAATCCGGCGCTTGTTTTAAAATTTGTTTCGTGATTTCTAAACCATCAACACCAGAACCTAAGGCTAATTCAGGCTCATAATGGAATTCTTCCGGCATATCTGCCAAGTCTTCTTCATCCACATAAGGTGGGTTGGTCACGATTAAGTCATATTGCTGACCGAAGAGATTTTGGAATAAATCTGATTGAATCGGGAAAACACGATGTTCTAATTGGTGGCGTGCAATATTGATTTCAGCCACATTTAATGCATCCACAGAAAGATCGACCGCATCTACTTCCGCTTCAGGAAAGGCTTCAGCTGTTGCGATTGCGATACAACCACTTCCTGTACAAAGATCTAAAATACGTTTTGGTTCAGATTTTAAAAGCGGAGCAAATTTATCTTGGATTAATGCGCTGATTGGTGAGCGTGGAATAATCGTACGCTCATCCACATAGAATTCTAATCCGCAGAACCACGCACTATTCGTTAAATAAGCGACTGGCACACGTTGTTCGATACGACTTAAAACTAATTGTACTAAAGTTTCTTTTTCTGAATGAGTCAGTTTACTGTTAAATAAATCTTGCGGTAAATCGAGCGGTAATTGAAGCCCCGCAAGGACTAATTGAAGGCTTTCATCCCACGCATTGTCATGGCCTTGCCCGTAGTAAATATCAGAACGGTTGAATGTGCTGTATGTCCAGCGTAAAAAATCTTGAATGGTCGTTAATTCACTTGCCACATTATCTTCTAAAATTGTCGCAACAAGTTCTTGATTGTGTAAGGTTTCCATTTTGTGCCTCAATAAAAAATTTGGCTAGTTATACCATAGAATAGATGTGCTATCATTAAGCAAAATAACAAATTGAGAAAAATAATGACAGAACCAGATGATTTCGATCTTTTTCGGGCGGAAACAAAAGGGATCAAACCCATCAAGCAAGATACCTTTGTGGCACCTCGTCAAAAGAGCGGTCAAAAAAAATCCCATTTACGTGATATTCGAGAAAAAGAAGATACGCTTTTCTATTTTTCCGATGAATATGAACCCTTGCTAAATGAACATGATGGTGTCATCAAATATTTACGTGAAGGGGAAGATAGCCATTTATTGAAACAACTTCGTCGTGGCGATTTTTCACCCGAATTATTTTTGGATTTACATGGTTTAACCCGTGAACAAGCCAAAATGGAATTGGCAGCACTGCTGTTAGCTTGTGAAGATGAGCATGTTTATTGCGCGAGCATCATGACCGGCTACGGCACGTTTACGTTGAAAAAACAAATTCCACGTTGGTTAGTTCAGCACCCTAAAGTCCGAGCGTTACACCAAGCTCCCAAAGAATGGGGCGGAGAAGCGGCGATACTTATTTTAGTGGATGTATAAAGAAAAAGTGCGGTCGAAATTGACCGTACTTTTTTTTTACATTTTTTCGATTGTCTTAATGCCTAATAACGCTAAACCTTGTTTTAAGGTTTTCTCTGTAAGAGAAGCGAGTTTTAAACGGCTTAATTTTACATTTTCATCTTCTGCATTTAAGATTGGGCAGTGTTCATAGAATGAAGAGAATATCCCCGCCAACTCATATAAATAAGCACAGAGCACATGCGGTGTTCCTTCTTTGCCCACCGTTTGAACGGCTTCTTCAAATTGAAGCAATTTGATCGCTAATGCACGTTCTTTTTCATCTGAAAGCTGAATTTTCGCTTCTGCAAGAGCGGTTGGATTCACGTCTGCTTTATTGAAGATTGAACGAATACGCGTATAAGCATATTGCATATAAGGCGCGGTATTACCTTCAAAACTGAGCATATTATCCCAATCGAACACATAGTCAGTTGTGCGGTTTTTGGAAAGATCCGCATATTTCACCGAGCCAATACCTACCGCTTCAATAACCGCTGTTTTTTCATCGTCAGATAAATTGGTATTTTTCTCGTTGATTAATACAGTTGCACGCTCAATCGCTTCATCTAATAAATCTGCTAATTTTACGGTGCCGCCAGTACGAGTTTTGAATGGTTTACCATCTTTACCCAACATCATACCGAAGTTTTTATGTTCAAGTGAGAAGCTGTCTGGCACATAACCTGCTTTACGCGTAATTAACCACGCTTGTTGCATGTGTTGGCTTTGGCGTGTATCAGAGAACACTAATGCGCGATCCGCTTTTAAGGTTTCGTAACGATATTTTGCTGCAGCAATATCAGTCGTAGTATAAAGGAAACCGCCATCTTTCTTCTGAACGATAACGCCCATCGGTTCGCCTTCTTTATTCTTGAATTCATCAAGATAAACGACCAATGCACCTTCATCTTCAACGGCTAAACCTTGTTTTTTTAGATCTTCAACGATGGCCGGTAACATCGGGTTATAAAGACTTTCACCCATCACATCTTTTTCGGTCAACGTGACATTCAAACGATCATAGTTACGTTGATTTTGTTGCATGGTGATATCAACTAATTTTTTCCACATTGTACGGCAATATTCATCTCCACCTTGCAATTTCACCACATAGTTACGGGCTTTTTCAGCGAAAGCTTCATCTTCATCATAATGTTTTTTCGCTTCGCGATAGAATGCTTCAAGATCTTGAAGTTCCATTTCGCTTGCGTGTTCATTTTCCATTTTTTCAAGATAAGCAATAAGCATACCAAATTGCGTACCCCAGTCACCCACGTGGTTCGCACGAATAACGTTGTGACCTAAAAATTCAAGGGTACGAACAACGGCATCACCGATGATGGTAGAACGTAAGTGACCTACGTGCATTTCTTTCGCAACGTTTGGTGAAGAATAATCAATCACGATGGTTTGTTTTTCATTTGCGCTGACACCAAGATTTTGATCTTTTAATGCGGCAGAAACGTTATTCGCTAACCAAGTAGGATTTAAGAAAATATTAATAAAACCTGGACCAGCAATTTCCGTTTTTTCTGCGACATCAGAAAGATCAGCATGATCTAATACTTTTTGTGCAAATTCACGTGGATTTAAACCTAGTTTTTTAGCAGCAGCCATGATGCCGTTTGCTTGGTAGTCGCCAAATTGTGGTTTACTTGATTGGCGAATAAGCGCATCACATTGTTCATCTGCGCCAGCAGCAATCATCGCTTGTTTAATTTTATCGGATAAAATAGATTGAATATTCACGGTTTTTCCTAATCTTGAAATTGAATAATGAAAATAATCGGCTATGATACCGTTGTTTATAGATTTCTCAAAGTAAGAGCAGGAGAAAATGTCAAATTTAATGGAAAAATCGACCGCACTTTATCAAGAGTTGCCTTTATTTCAGGAAAAAATTCAGCAATTAGCTGCCGTCATGAAAGTGAATTTAGCGGATTATCAAATTGATCATTTAGCTTTAAGAGCAAATACTGAAGAAAAAGCAAAAAATTGGCTGACAGAGTTATTAAAGTGCGGTAGAATTTTAAGCGATAATATCGTCAATGGGCGTCCTATCTATTTGATTGAATTAGATGAGCCAGTTGATTTCATTGGTCAGCCTGTCGATGTTATTGAATTACCGTTTCCTAAAAATAAACAATATCCCCAAGAAACTTGGGAACATATTGAAATTGTAATGCCGTTTTTATCTCATGAATCTGTTGAGGATTGGGTTAATCGAATTTGCAATACATTTTTATGGAAGGAACTAACTCAATTAACCATGAAGGTGAGCGAACCTAAGGTGGAAGGGGAGCAATTGCCCAATCCATCAATTGCAGTGAGTTTTGTTGATAAAACAGAAAATCACGTTTGCATAAAGGTTCATCCTTATACAATAAAGAAAATACTCGAGGTTTAGTGTAATGAAAAAAATTACCTTAGCATTAACTGTCTTATTAAGTTTAGGTTTATCAGCTTGTTCATCTCAATCACAAAAAGATGAAAGCGCTTATAAAGGTCAAGTTATCTTCACCGAATTCCAAGGTGATGATGTAAAATTAACCGTTCGTAAAAACGACTGCTCATACAAACAAGAAGGTGAAACAGAAGTTATCGTTCACAAATACGATTCAACTTTAGTAACTGGTGCTTGTGTGAAAGTATCTGACAACGGTCAAGGCGTGAAAAACGTTTCTACTTGGTCTCCAAGAAACCCAATCTAATTTATTTTTAGAAGGTTAGTTTTATGAAAAAAGTAACAGTAGCATTAGCACTTATGATGTCTATCGGCTTAACCGGTTGTGCAAACACTGATATTTTTAGCGGTGATGTGTATGAAGCTGGACAAGCAAAAGAAGCGCGTTCAATTAGCTATGGCACTATTGTTTCTGTTCGTCCGGTCAAAATTCAAGCAGATAATCCAGGTGTAATTGGTACAGTTGGTGGTGGTGCTTTAGGTGGTATCGCTGGTAGTACAATTGGCGGTGGCACTGGACAAGCAATTGCAACTGCAGTAGGTGCAATTGGTGGGGCGATTATTGGTAGCAAAGCTGAAGAGAAAATGAGCCAAGTTAATGGTGCAGAGCTTGTTATCAGAAAAGATAATAGAGAAGAGATCGTTGTGGTTCAAAAAGCGGATCCTAGCTTTAAAGCAGGTCGTCGCGTAAGAATCGTTGGCGGTTCATCATTAAATGTTTCTGTTATCAACTAACTTAAACGAAAAAATAGAAAAAAGCGAGCCATAATAAGGTTCGCTTTTTTTATGTTTTAAATCAAAAGAAAGTGCGGTTGTTTTTTGCTTGAAAGTTAAAAATATGATACAACTATCAACCGTTATTTCACATCAACAATAGGAAGCAAAATGTCAAATTTACAACAAGTTATTGAAGCTGCATTTGAAAAACGTGCGGAAATTACCCCTAAAACAGTTGATGCACAAACTCGTGCAGCAATCGAAGAAGTGATCGAAGGATTAGATAGCGGTAAATACCGTGTTGCAGAAAAAATTGATGGTGAATGGGTGACTCACCAATGGTTGAAAAAAGCAGTATTATTATCTTTCCGTATCAATGATAACCAAATCATTGATGGTGCTGAAACTAAATATTACGACAAAGTAGCATTAAAATTTGCTGACTATACTGAAGAGCGTTTTGCTCAAGAAGGTTTCCGTGTCGTACCTTCTGCAACCGTACGTAAAGGCGCATACATTTCTAAAAACTGTGTATTGATGCCTTCTTATGTAAATATCGGTGCATATGTGGGTGAAGGTACCATGGTTGATACATGGGCAACTGTTGGTTCATGTGCGCAAATTGGTAAAAATGTTCACTTATCTGGTGGTGTAGGGATTGGTGGTGTATTAGAGCCATTACAAGCAAACCCAACTATTATCGGCGATAACTGTTTTATCGGTGCGCGTTCTGAAGTGGTTGAAGGCGTGATTGTTGAAGATGGTTGTGTGATCTCTATGGGCGTATTCATTGGTCAATCAACTAAAATCTATGATCGTGAAACGGGTGAAGTGTTCTACGGTCGCGTTCCTGCGGGTTCTGTGGTTGTTTCAGGTAGCCTTCCATCAAAATGTGGTAAATACAGCTTATACTGTGCAGTGATCGTGAAAAAAGTTGATGCAAAAACTTTAGGTAAAGTAGGTATCAACGAATTATTGCGCTCTATTGAAGAGTAATTAAGATCTTATAGAAAATAAACCGCACTTTGAAATAACTTAGTGCGGTTTTATTTATTATAGATAATAATGATTAAAAAGTTTATTTTCGTTGTTTTTATATTTTTTTCTATTTGGGGAATGAAAAGCCAATCAGAAAAAAGATGGGATGCTCTCAAGCACCAAAATCATATTTTATCGGTATTCAATAAAGAAGCTGCTCAATCCATAGATTCTATAGACAATAACACTAAAATTTCTTCCTATATCATAATTAATTTTAAAGAAAATACGGAAATATCTCTAATTAAGGATACCTTGGCAAAGACTGGATTTATTTTTCAAAATGATAGATATTGTAAGGGAGCAGAAGAAATAGCTCTCTTTATAACTACTAAAATAAACCTCGTTTATCGTTATCCATCTAGAGATTGTGAAAACCATAAAAAAATGACCGCACTTGTAGATAAAGTGCGGTCATTTTCTTTTCTAAATTAGCGAATTATTTTTTTCTTGCTAACATTGTCGCAAATTTTAATTTAATGCGATTACCGTTTTCATCGGTTTTATGTAATTCGCCCATATTTTCGTTGTATTCTAAGAATTCCCAATCTTTGTAGTATTCTTTTAATTCACCTTCAGAGAACGTAAATGAGAACGCTAATGGACAAGGTACCTCAGGTGTAGACATCGCTGCTACAATTAAGTTATAACCACCTGGGTTGGTGTGTTCTTGCATATTATTAATAATGGCAGGAATTCGCTCACGATTTAAGAACATAAATACCACGGTAGATAAAATGAAGTCGTAGTTTTCTTGAATATTGGCGGTGTTAATATCATAAACAGCGGTCTTAATATTCAAGTTTTCTTTGTCTTTGGTTTCATTTAAGAAAGCAATGCTGTTTTCGTTGTGATCCCAAGAAGTCACATCATAACCTTTTAAACTTAAATAAAGGGAGTTACGACCTTGTCCGCAGCCTAAATCTAATACTTTGCAAGGCTTAATAATTTTAGCTGCATCAACCACATCACCATGTGTTGCAGTCATATTATATTTTTTGCTGAAGTAATCTTCTTTTTTGCAATAGAAACCAAGCGTACATTCTAAGTCATCAGAAAGGGCTTCAACTCTGTGCCAGGCTTGTGGCTCGACAAACGGAATGTTACTTTCAGGCGTGAAAATATGTTCAGCAATAATATCGCCATCTTCAGTTAGCTCATAAAACTTAAGCTTACCTTTCAATACCGTAAGTTTGCCCCAAGTGCCCACTTTAGTATTGTGTTTTTCTTGGAACATTTTAGGTAATTTATCTTTTGTCCAAACCGGCATTTGTTTATAGCAGATAAGTTCGTTTGTCATAATGAATTCCTTTTAATTTGCGTGATAAATAGCTGATTGATATGGTAGGGTATTTGATTCTATTTGGCAATAAAAAAGGCGACCGAAGTCGCCTAAATATTAAATTATTTTACTTGCATACCGGCAGTCACACCGCTATCAGCTGAAAGTAAGAATAAATCACTTCCGCCAGTACCAGCAGAAAGAATCATTCCTTCTGATACACCAAATTTCATTTTACGTGGTGCAAGGTTTGCAACCACAATAACAAAACGACCTTCTAATTCTTCAGGTTTGTTGTAAGCTGCTTTAATGCCAGAGAACACTTGGCGAGTATGGTCACCTAAATCTAATTCAAAACGTAAGAGTTTGTTTGATTCAGGTACCGTTTCACATTTTAACACTTTTGCCACACGCATATCGATTTTAGCAAAATCATCAATGGTAATAGTATCAGCAATTGGTTCAACATTTGAAAGTGCGGTCGCTTTTGCTGCTGTTTTTTCTGTCGATTTGTTTGCTTCAGCGAAAAGAGCCTTGGTTTCTTCTACAACAGCATCAATTTGTTTTTTCTCTAAACGCGAGAAAAGGGCTTTAAATGGAGTAAGTTGATGGCCTAATAAAGGCTGTGCAATATTATTCCAAGTTAATTCTGTTTGTAAAAACGCTTCTGCACGTTCAGCCAGTTTCGGAAGAACTGGTTTTAAGTAAGACATTAATACACGGAAAAGCTCGATACCCATTGAGCAAACTGCTTGTAATTCGGCATCTTTACCTTCTTCTTTTGCAATGACCCAAGGGGCTTTTTCATCAATATATTTATTGGCTTTATCAGTTAATGCCATGATTTCACGAATTGCTTTATTATATTCGCGGCTTTCATAATAAGTAGCGATTTGTTCAGCTTGTGCAGTAAATTCATTGAAAAGCACTTCGTCTTCTAATTTATCTGCTAATTTGCCTTCAAAACGTTTTGTGATAAAGCCCGCATTACGAGAAGCTAAATTGACTAATTTATTCACGATATCCGTATTGACTCGTTGAACGAAATCTTCCAAATTGAAATCAAGATCTTCGATGCGATCGTTTAATTTCGCTGCGTAGTAGTAACGCAAACATTCTGGATCAATGTGATTTAAATAGGTGCTGGCTTGGATAAATGTACCGCGTGATTTTGACATTTTGGCGCCATCTACGGTGACATAACCGTGAGCAAACACATTGGTTGGTTTGCGGAATTCGCTACCTTCTAACATCGCTGGCCAGAATAGGCTGTGGAAATACACGATATCTTTACCGATAAAGTGATAAAGCTCAGCATCGCTGTTTTTTCCCCAGAATTCATTAAAATCAATGCCTTCACGATCGCAGAGATTTTTGAAAGAAGCCATGTAGCCGATAGGGGCATCCAACCAAACATAGAAGAATTTATCTTTTGCACCTGGAATTTCAAAACCAAAATAAGGTGCATCACGAGAGATATCCCATTGTTGCAAACCACTTTCAAACCATTCTTGCATTTTGTTTGCAATTTCAGGTTGAAGTGAGCCAGAGCGAGTCCATTCTTTTAACATGCCTTCAAAAGCGGGTAAGTCAAAGAAGAAATGTTCAGATTCTTTGATGATTGGTGTTGCACCTGATACAGCTGAACGAGGATTAATTAAATCCATCGGGCTATAAGTCGAAGCACAAACTTCGCAGTTATCACCGTATTGATCTTCAGCTTTGCATTTTGGGCAAGTTCCTTTGACGAAACGATCTGGTAAGAACATGTTCTTTTCAGGATCGAATAACTGAGAAATGACTTTTGTTTTAATGAAACCTTTTGCTTTTAATTTATTGTAAATGTCCGCAGTGATTTGTTTATTTTCTTCACTGTGAGTAGAGTGATAGTTATCAAAACTGATATTAAAACCTGCAAAATCACGGACGTGATCAGCTTTTGCTTTTGCGATTAATTCTTCTGGTGTAATGCCTAATTTATCAGCATTAAGCATGATTGGTGTGCCGTGCGCGTCATCAGCACAGACAAAATGAATTTTATTGCCACGCATACGTTGGAAACGCACCCAAATATCCGCTTGAATGTGTTCTAACATATGGCCTAAATGAATGGCGCCATTTGCATAAGGTAATGCACAAGTGACTAAAATTTTACGAGGTTGAGTTGTCATTATTTTTCTCTTATTCTTTTTGCAAAAATTGCGAGTATGTTACCCGATTAGTGTGATTTTTTCTAGTTTAGTTATACTTTTAGCTTAACATTTGAGGTGTAAAAAGGGTAGAATATCCCTGACAAATTTACTCTACTACCTACTACTATTAAAGGAATATTATGGCAACTGCTTTTTCTGAAAATTTAACGGCAGAACAACAATCTCAGGTTCTGCAACTTTTCCAACAATTTCAACACCCAACCTTACAAAAAGACTTAATCGAATTAAAGACTTTGAAGAAAGTTGAAAAAGGCGGTGACGTATTACGTATTGAATTACAATTGCCTTTTGCATGGAACACTGGCGTGGAGCAAGTGAAACAGCAGCTTTCTGATGCGTTATTAAAAGCAACAGATAGCAAAGAAATCAAATGGGTGGTGAATTATCAAATCGCAACCTTAAAACGTGCAAATAATCAACCTGCTGTTAAAGGCGTGAAGAACATCATTGCGGTGACTTCAGGTAAAGGCGGGGTAGGAAAATCATCCGTTTCGGTGAATCTTGCGCTTGCTTTACAAGCTCAAGGTGCTCGCGTAGGGATCTTAGATGCGGATATTTACGGTCCATCTATTCCGCATATGTTAGGTGCACCGCATCAACGCCCAACGTCACCTGATAACCAACATATCACACCGATTAAAGCACATGGTTTATCTGCAAACTCGATTGGTTTCTTAATGGATGAAGATAATGCAACGATTTGGCGTGGTCCAATGGCAAGTAGTGCATTAAGCCAACTTTTAAATGAAACCTTATGGGATAGCTTAGATTACTTAGTGATCGATATGCCACCGGGTACAGGTGATATTCAATTGACCCTTTCACAACAAATCCCTGTAACGGGTGCGGTAGTGGTCACAACACCACAAGACATTGCGTTATTAGATGCGGTGAAAGGCGTGTCGATGTTTGAACGTGTATCGGTGCCAGTGTTGGGTATTGTGGAAAATATGTCTATGCATATTTGTAGCAACTGCGGCCACCACGAAGCGATTTTCGGTACCGGTGGTGCAGAAAAAATGGCACAAAAATACAATGTGAAAGTATTAGGTCAGTTACCGTTGAATATCCAAGTTCGTCAAGATTTGGATGCGGGTAAACCAACCGTAGTTGCCGCACCAGACAGTGAAATTGCGAAATCTTTCTTAGATTTAGCGGAGAAAGTGTCAACTGAGCTTTACTGGCAAGGCTCTGTAATTCCAAGCGAGATTTTATTCCGCGAAGTGAAATAATCACAAAAACATCATAAAAATTAACCGCACTTTAGGTCATCCAAAGTGCGGTTATTTTTTTGGCTAAATTTGCTTATTTTAAATGATCCGCATCATTTATTTTCTCAACGCAAAAACCGTTCTCATCGTCATAATGCACAACACTAATTGAGGTGTTAATGAGCGATACTGATTTATCTTCATCGCGGTGATTTTGCCACGTTGCACCGTTTAATAAGGCAAGCAATAAACGCAAGGTATGGCCATGCGACACAATAAGAATATTACCTTGAGCGTGGATCTCAATAATATCCTGTAATGCTTTCATTGCACGTTCGCCTAATTGTTCAAACGTTTCTCCACCGTTTACTTGAGCTTTATAATTGGCGGGATCTTTAATTAGCTGCTGGAATTCGGGATGTTCTCTTAAAGTATCAACAAGTTGCCCTTCCCAAGAACCAAAATATTGTTCATTTAAACCTTGGTGATGGAAAAGGGGAATATCACGTTCACCAATAATATGAGAGGCGGTTGCGATAGTACGTTTTAATACGCTGGAATAAGCAGCAATGAAAGGAATATGATTAAGTGCCACACCTGTTTTTTTCGCACCATTAATGCCTTCTTCAGTTAAAGGGGAATCGCCATGACCTTGCATTAAACCTTCCGTATTCCAAACAGTTTTACCGTGGCGAATGAAATAAAAAGTGAGTTGTTTTTTCATTTTTCATGTCCATAAAAAAGATTAAGGAAGCCGAAACTTCCTTAATCATGATTTTAACGGGAGTAATAACCTGCCATTGAACTATATACGGCATTTTCTGCTTGAATGATGTTGTATTTCGCATTCAAGATAGAAAGTTGAGAGCTTTTCTCTGTGTTTGCCGCGGCGAGCCATTCACGTAATTCAGATACACCCGCATTGTAACGATCACGATAGTATTTGGTGATACGTTGGTTATAGCTGTGTGTTTTTTGCAAGTTAGCAAAGGCACTTTGTGCTTGTGTGTAGGCGAAGTAGTTGGTATCTACATCGTTCAAGGCTTTAGTAATGCTTTGCTCGTAGTTTAAACGTGCAGTTTCATAATCTGCTTCAGAGATTTTCACGTTCCATTTCACCGTATTCCAGTTGAGGAATGGTAGGCTAATACCGATTAAACCTGTACCCACTGGATTGTGCAATGCGTTACCGACTTTAGTGCCACTTGATGTTAAGCTGCCGCCTAAAGTCACTTCTGGGAACCAGCCTTTTTCAGTTGCTTTCGCATTTTTGAATGCGCTGCTTAAGCGATATTGATAGCCTTTCACATCAGGACGATTCGCAATCACAGAAACAGGCACATTTAAATTCACACCCACATTTTTCACATTAAGAATGTGTGGGAAGTTGATATTTAATGCTTCTTCCGGTTTTAAGTTCAGTAAGTTACGTAAAGTTTGTTCCGCTGTTTTGCGTTGTGTTTGATAGTTGATCAAGTTGTTACGTGCGTTCAATACCGCTTGTTGTGCTTGATCTACGCTTGCACTGTCCGCGACACCTTGCGATAAACGACGTTGCATAATGCTGCTAATGTCGTTGTAGTATTTAATGGTTTCCTCAGTTGTGCTGATAGCGTCATTTAAATAAGCAATTTGATAATACGTTGTCACAACAGAGTTGATGAGTGAAAGTTTCGTTGCTTCTAAATCTTCAGCCGTTGCTTTGTGTGACCATTCTGCGGCATCTGCGGTATCCGCTAAACGTTGCCATAAATCTAACGTATAACTCACATTTAATGCACCTTGATGGCTTACTGTTGATCTGCCACCTGTTTTCACATTTTTACTTGCGGAAGATTGGGTTGAACCGCTAAATGCAGGAATTAAATTCGCGCCTGCAAGGTTTGCATTATATAGAGCACGGTTTACGGCAACAGACGCTTTGGCTAAATCTTTGTTATTAACTAATGCTTGTTCTACCACACGATTTAATTGTGAATCATTGTAAAGCGCCCACCAGTTTTCTTTTACATTAAATTGTTTGGTGATTTCCGCATAATTTTGGTAATCCTGCTGGCTCGCTTTATAAGAATCGCCGATGTTAGCACAACCTGCTAGAGCAGTTGCCATCGCGATTGCTAAGGTTAATTTTTTCATTTTTAACATGGATTTTTCCTTTCTTTTTCAATTAAAGTGCGGTCAAAAATTAGTAAGAATTTTAACCGCTCTTTTGAGTTTTACAAAATTTCTTTATTCTCTCGCAAGGGCTGTAATCGGATCTAATTGTGCTGCGCGTTTTGCCGGCATATAACCGAAGATCACACCAATCAGGGTAGAGAAGACCACTGCGGCAACAATTGAGCCAGTTGAGAATGCCATCGTAAAGTCAGTCATAAATACGTTAAAGAGCAGACCGATTAAACCCGAAAGCAGAATACCCGTCACGCCGCCAATTAAACAAATCAGCACTGCTTCAATTAAAAATTGTTGCAGAATATTAAATTGTCTCGCCCCAATCGCCATGCGCACACCAATTTCTTTGGTTCGCTCTGTCACGGAAACCAACATAATATTCATTACCCCAATCCCACCAACGATTAATGAAATAAAGGCGATAGAGGAAATGAGCAATTTCATCGTGCCTGTTGTGCTTTCAATAGTTTGTTTAATGGTATCGCTATTCATGATGAAGAAATCTTTTTTACCATGACGCATGGTGAGCAATTCAGTAATTCCTTTTTCAGCGACAGTCGTATTCACGGAATCATCCACTTTTACGGTAATTGAAGCAATTTTTTTGCTGCCCGAAATACGATTCATCACGGTAGTGTAAGGCGCATAGAGATTAAGTGAACTGCTTGCTCCGCCCATTTGTTTATCAGATACCACGCCAATAATACGTAATGGACGTTTATTAAACATCACGATTTTGCCGATAGGATTTTCATCAGGGAAAATCGACTTTTTCGCACTTTCATCGATTAAGGCTACTTGGTTGTTATCAGCAACATCTTGAGCAGAAAATAAATTACCGGATTTTAGTTTTAAGCCATCGACATCAAAATATTGTTCGCCTACACCTTTTAAACTGGTCGAGGAGAAAGTCTGGTTACCATAAATTAATGTGCCACTTGATGAGCTATTCGGCGTGACACTTTGTACATAGCTTTGTTGGTTTAAGGCAGTGGCATCATTAATCGTCAGATTTTGCATTTGTTCAGCACGACGATCGCCAAAGCCGGTACCATTAAAAATTGTTATGGTGCTCGTCCCAATTCCTCGAATATTTTCCAAGATTTTTTGCTGTGAACCATTTCCCAATGCCACGACAGAAACCACGGAGGTAATCCCGATAATAATCCCGAGCATGGTTAAAAGAGAACGCATTTTGTGAGCAATAATGGCACTCACAGACATACGAAAGGCTTCAACAAATTGATCTTTGCTGAACCCAAAGTGCGGTTTAGATTTGGTTGGATTTTCGACCGCACTTTTTACCGCTTCTTTTTGCGTATCACCAATGATTTCGCCATCTTTAATTTCAATCACGCGATTCGCACTGGCGGCAATTTCTCGGTCGTGGGTTACCATAATAATAGTGTGGCCTTCTGCGTGTAATTGACGCAGAATTTCCATCACATTTTGACCGCTTTGTGAATCCAATGCACCAGTGGGTTCATCGGCTAAAATAATTTCACCGCCATTCATCAACGCACGCGCAATACTCACACGTTGTTGCTGACCACCAGAAAGCTGGCTTGGTTTATTTTGCCATTTATCGCCTAAACCTAATTTTTCTAAAAGTTGTTTCGCACGAGAAAGACGTTTTTCTTGCGACATTCCCGCATAAATTGCAGGCAAGGCGACGTTTTCTGCTGCGGTCAAGCTCGACAATAAGTTATAGCGTTGGAAAATAAAGCCGAATTTTTGGCTACGTAAATCTGAAAGCTGATCTTTGCTTAATTCAATAGTTTCTTTGCCATTGATTTTGTAAGAACCACTGGTTGCCGTATCCAAGCATCCGATGATATTCATCAAGGTCGATTTCCCCGAACCCGATTGCCCAATAATCGCGACAAAATCGCCTTTTTCAATATTTAAAGAGACATTCTTTAAAATATGAACACGATTTTCGCCTTCACCGAAGTAACGGTTGAGATCCTTAATTTCAATAATATTCATTAATTTTCTACCGCACTTTTAGAACATTCTTGGACCACGAGGCATAGAGCCAACCTGTTCACCATTGGCCACTTGTGACACGATAACTTTTTCACCTTCGTTTAAACCCGATTTGATTTCAGTTTGGAAATCATTTTGTACACCGGTTTCAACTTCACGCGGTTCAGACTGATTTTTGTCATTCAATACATTTACAAAGCTTTTGCCATCACGTTTTTGAATAGCCATATTGGAAACCAATAACACATCTTTCGCATTGGCAATTTTGATGTTGTTTTCTGTCGTCATTCCGATGCGTAAAGTACGATCAGGGTTATCAATCAAAACATTGGCGTAATAGTAGATCGCACTGGTCGTTGAGCTGT
>OLSP01001493.1_pt1 | contig 21352 bp, 20 predicted proteins | sample 1672941 | NCBI WGS metagenome assembly OLSP01 (sample SAMEA3136739, study PRJEB25190) | human gut metagenome | reverse complement strand
ATGATAAAGAAACGAATCCGATAAGCTGAAGCTCTGAAACGCGATAAAGAGGCAGCAGGAAATGTTGGAAATTTCCTGCTGCCTCTTTATCGCGTTTCATTTTTCTTATCTGAGTTTTTTCTTCAGTTCCTGGATCAGTTCAAAATAATCTCTGTGCTTCATCTCCGGGAAAGCCTTAATGATTCTTCCCTGGCCGAATACCGTATGGTTTGTGATAGAGCTTGACAGCTCATCAAACTGTGCCTGAAGCTCCGCTTTCTTCATTCGAAGCATTTCGGCAGATTTTTCTCTCTGAGCCACAGTCGCATCTCTGAGCTCTGCCTTAGCAAGAGCAACCTGAACCTTTCCCTCTCCCACCTTCTGTGCTGTATCAATGGTAGTTGTTGCCAGAGTATCACTGAGCTTATCACTCACGATCCGCAGATCCGCACGTACCTTATCCAGTCGGGTAAGCTTCTTATTCAGTCCGCGGATCACCGCCACTGTTACAATAAGATCAGCCAGATACACCGCATACAGAATTGCCATAACAACCCATTCCAGTGTGGAAGGTGTATGAGAAGCCTGACGCTCCACATATTTCTGAAAAACCTTTACAACCATCACAATGGCAAGTCCCCATATCAGGGAAAACTCAAGACAGATATAGCCGTGAAAATTCAGCGGCTTATTTGAATAATCCCACCATCTTGCATGGAAGCATACATCCAGAAGCCATCCGGCAACCAGCTCTACCGCAGTTGCAAGAACGATTCCAAACAGAAAGATCATTCCCTCACTCATCTGATGTCCGCCGCTCTGAAGCGTATTAAGCAATGCAAACACGGAAAGTACACCAAATCCGTACACCGGGCATACCGGACCGTTGAGAAATCCCCGGTTTATAACCTTTCCTAAGGTTACTGCATGGAAGATAACTTCAACGACCCATCCTCCAAAAGAATAAAACAAAAAATACAGACATATCTGAAAATACGTCATCCCGCAAATCATCCTGTACTCCTCCTTTACAGCTGTCAAGATTCCGGCAGCTATTTCAGGGGTCAGTACCATCACCTCTGCCGGGGTGATTCTGATTATATCATATCACCCCTCTCATTTACATCCCTTTATCCGGTCATTCTTCCGAAACAATTTCTTTTTTCACACGGGTAAAGTACAGAAAGAATCCGATGTTCAGAATGATTCCCACTGTGGTAGATACCGGTGCTGCAAGACCGATCTTTGTCAGGCTGGCATCCGGCTGGATACTCATAAAGTACGCCATTGGAAGTCGTACCAGAAGCGTCTGGATCAGGCCCTGGACCATAACCCATATGGTCTGGTTGTTTCCGTTGAAATAGCCTATCATACTGAACAGAACAGCCGTTACCAGTGTCTCCGGAGCAAACCCCTTCAGATAATCAAAGCCCTTTTGGATAACGCCGGCATCTATTGAAAAGAATCCTGCCAGCACATCACCCTTCAGCAGGATCAGGATAAATACCAGGCATCCCACAGACAGGCCAACTCCAATTCCCGTAAGCATGGATTTTCTCGCACGTTTCGGCTTTCCTGCTCCTACGTTCTGTGAAACAAAGGAGGCCATGGACTGCATCAGGGAGCTTGGAACCAGCATGGCAAAGTTTACGATCTTACATGCAACTCCGTAACCGGAGGATGCTTCCAGACCCAGGCGATTGACAAATGCGCACAAGGCCAGAAATGAAATCTGTGTCAGGAATTCCTGAAGTGCCAGCGGCAGTCCGATCTTAAGAAAACGTCTGCACTGAGGATTCAGCCGGAAATCTTTTTTTGTAATGGTAAACGGAAGCTTCTTCTTTATCAGCAGAACTACTGCAAATACAACACTTAAGGCCTGAGCAGAAACCGTAGCAATAGCTGCTCCTGCTGCATCCATATGTAAGCCGGCTACCAGTACCAGGTCTCCGATCACATTTACAATACATGCCACCAGCACAAACAGCAGCGGAGATTTACTGTCACCAAGGCCACGGAAAATAGCAGACAGTAGGTTATACGCGACAATAAAGAAAATTCCGCTGCCACAGATCCGTACATAAGATGCAGTCAGCGCTACCGCTTCTTCCGGTGCCTGCATCAGCATGGAAATCGGATGTGCAAAGCCTACCATAACAATAAACAGCACGATAGAGATCATGGTAAAGACGATTGCAGCCCCACCGATAACGGAGCCGATCTGCTCCGGTCTTTTTTCTCCAAGATAACGTGCGATCAGAACTGTGATACCCATAGCAAACTGGATCACTACAAAGGTAACCAGATTCAGTACCTGACTTCCGGTGGAAACCGCTGACAGTCCGGATGTGGAACCGAATCTTCCAACTACAAGAAGATCGACCGCACCATAGGCAGCCTGCAGGATCAGCGCACCGAGTACCGGCATCATAAATGCAACCAGCTTCTTCAGGATATTTCCCTGGGTAAAATCTGCCTTATCATTTGTCATAATGTTCCCTCCTGTCACACATGATCTGATAAAATTTCCCGATGGTCCGGATCATACTGTCTGCTTCTTCTTCGGAAATCTCTGAAAGATAGGGCGCCAGACTGCTGAAATAATCCTGATCATACTTCCTGGAAAGCCTCTCTCCTTTTTCTGTTATGGAAATGTAAGTAACGCGCCCGTCATCCGGAGACATGAGCTTCTGAAGATATCCCTTTGTCTCCATTTCTTTCACTGTTCTGGTGACACCGGGACGGGGCAGGTTCATGGCATCACTGAGATCGGAAATCCTGATATCTTTTTTTTCCTTCTGCAGAGAGTGGATTGCATCCAGATACTGAATGTAGGATGGCATTACTCCCTGTGGCAGTGGCGGAAGCATATCCCGGATCCGCTTTGCCTGATAAAACGCATCAAACATCCGCTTGATCTTTTCATTTGTCATAAAAAAACTCCTCATATAATTATCTTAGTTAATTATCATCGATAATTATACGAGGAATTTATGGTTTGTCAAGCATGTTTTATTTTTCTGTTACAGAGTAGCTTTCTATTAATCTATGCTTCTAATGCCTCTTTCAGAGAAGCTTCAAAGATCTCAAGTCCTTTCTCCATCTGCTCATCGGTCATGGTAAATGGATATAGTTATTCAATCCTGTATTCACTTTTGATGCACTGCAGGCAGTCTGCAAAATAGCCCCATCGTACAGACTACTCCAGACCGTTTTCCCCTGCTTTCAGCTTCAGAACTTCTGTAAGCTCCGGGATCTGCATCATATTTCTACAATTCATAAAACACTACTCCTCCCACTGATACTGCTTAATATCTACACATCCATTTGCCTTAAACTCCACACCCTCGTCTTCCAGAAGCATCTTCTGCTCTCTCCAGCCTGGTGCAGTACGCCCTGCATGGTTCACAACTCTGTGGCAGGGATACTTCCCGTAAAATTCTGCCATACCTAAGACTTTTCCTACAAGACGTGAATTTTTATCCCGCCCGATCAGCCGTGCGATCTGCCCGTAGGAGGCCACTTTTCCTTCCGGTATTTCTTCCACTACGGACAGTATCTCGTAAATCATATCCTCGTCCAGTATTTTTCCCATGATCTTTCCTCCGCAATCCTGCTGGCAATTTTCATAGCATGCTTTCATAAATAAAATATCTGTCTTTTCGTGGACGCCTGCACCAGACCGTCCTCTCAGCCTGAGTTTTACAGTGCAGTTCCTTTCTTTGGAATAAACAAACGGCTCATATCTGTATGTTCCAGCTTAAGAAGTGAAATTTTTTTGTCAATTCCTCCGGCATAGCCCGTCAAGCTTCCATTTGTTCCTATGACTCGATGGCAGGGAATGATAATGGAAATTTCATTATGTCCAACCGCACCGCCTACTGCCTGGGCGGACATATGGGAAGTGTTTTTCATCACTGCAATTCTGCGCGCAATTTCTCCATATGTGATCGTCTGTCCGTAGGGAATCTCCAGTAAAATCTGCCACACTGCCTTTCTGAATGTTGAACCGTTCGGATGAAGTGGTGGAGTAAAGTTCGGTTCTTCACCGGAGAAATATACATCCAGCCATCTTTTTGCTTCTGTGAGAATTTCCGTCTCCTGTTGGATATGGTCATTGGGAAGTGTATTTGCAAAATATTTCTGTCCTTCAAACCACAAACCGGTAAGTCCGATTTCATCTGCGGCAAGTAAAATATCTCCGATTAGCGATTTATATTTGCATGTGTATACCATATTTCTCCCCACATTCATTTATCTCTACAATTTTTTCTATAGTATTCCTCTTAATTAACGCAAATGTCACATGCACGTCCCCTCTGCGATTTCCTCGACATTGTAAGTTTTATCCCAACAAGCAGCAGGAGATTGCTGATATTCTTGACAATTTATAATATTATACCATTTTTGTTTTGAACATGCTATAATGCTGTTGCTGCCGAACCTCCAGCTGAAAGGATGTAAAGTCCTATGACAAGTTCTATAATTACTTTCTTTGTTTCTGTTATGGCAACTGTGGCTAGGCTGGACAGAAACGACAGGCAGTAACAGCCTAAAGGATTAAACCACCTTACATAAACGGAACAAGAACCCCCGGAAGTCTCGACCACTTCCGGGGGTTTTCGTATCAAATTCGTATCACGGGATCATCAAACCCAGTGTTTTTCCTGCTTTTAAAAGTTTTTCAATACTCTCTCCACAACAATATAAAAAGCGGCAGAGCCTCTATTTTTGCAGGCTCTACCGCTTTCTATCTGAATTCCCCTCAAAAAATCTCTATACTTTATATCAGAACAATCCTGTGATCTTACCGCTCTCGTCTACGTCGATCTTGGTTGCTGCCGGTACTTTCGGAAGTCCTGGCATAGTCATGATCTCACCTGTCAGTGCAACAATAAATCCTGCACCTGCGGAAATCTTAAGATTTCTTACTGTTACCTCGAAATCTGTCGGAGCACCAAGCTTTGTCTGGTCGTCTGTTAAGCTGTACTGGGTCTTAGCCACACAGATCGGGCAGTTGCCAAATCCAAGTGCCTCCAGCTGTTTCGCCTGCTTCTGGGCATTTGCTGTAAGAACCACTTTCTTTCCACCGTAAACCTTCTGTACAATCTGGTTCAGCTTATCCTCGATGGAGCCTTCCAGTTCATAAGCATATGTGAAATCATTCGGCTCTTCAACAAGACGGATCACTTCCTCAGCAAGCTTGATTCCGCCTTCACCACCTTTTGCCCATACCTCGGAAAGTGCTACATTTACGCCAAGCTCCTTGCATTTTGCTTCCACAAAATCAAGCTCTGCCTTGGTATCGGTCGGGAATGCGTTAATAGCTACCACACATGGAAGCTTGTATACATTTTTGATATTGCTTACATGCTTCAGAAGGTTCGGGATACCCTTTTCAAGAGCCTCAAGGTTCTCATTGTTAAGATCTGCTTTTGCAACGCCACCATTATATTTCAGAGCACGTACGGTTGCTACGATAACAACGGCACTTGGTGTAAGACCTGCCATACGGCACTTGATATCCAGGAATTTCTCAGCTCCAAGATCAGCACCGAATCCAGCCTCTGTGATGGCATAATCAGCAAGCTTCATAGCCATCTTTGTAGCGGTTACGGAGTTACATCCGTGAGCGATATTTGCGAATGGTCCGCCATGAACGATCGCCGGAACATGCTCCAGTGTCTGAACAAGGTTTGGTTTCAGGGCATCCTTCAGAAGTGCTGTCATAGCACCCTCTGCGTGGAGGTCTCCTGCTGTTACCGGTTTCTGCTCAGCAACCTTACCGTAAGTATATCCGATGATGATTCTGGAAAGTCTCTCTTTCAGATCTTTGATATCACTTGCCAGACAGAGAACTGCCATGATCTCCGATGCTACAGTGATGTCGTAACCGTCCTCACGCGGCATACCGTTTGTTCTTCCGCCAAGTCCGTCTACTACATTACGAAGCTGACGGTCGTTCATGTCAACGCATCGTCTCCAGGTGATCTTTCTCGGGTCGATGTTCAGTTCATTACCCTGGAAAATATGATTGTCGATCATTGCTGCAAGAAGGTTGTTTGCCGCACCGATTGCATGGAAATCACCGGTAAAATGAAGGTTGATATCCTCCATCGGAACTACCTGTGCATAGCCGCCGCCTGCCGCACCACCTTTGACACCAAATACCGGTCCCAGGGATGGCTCACGAAGAGCTACCATAACATTTTTTCCAAGTCTCTGCATTCCATCTGCAAGACCTACGGTTGTCGTAGTTTTTCCCTCACCTGCCGGTGTCGGGTTGATGGCTGTTACCAGGATCAGCTTTCCGTCTTTTTTGTCTGTTTCTTTCAGAAGATTATAGTCGATCTTTGCTTTGTATTTACCATACTGCTCCAGATATTTGTCATCAATACCTGCTTTCTCTGCAATCTTGGTAATTGGCTCCATTGTGCACTCCTGTGCGATCTCGATGTCACTTTTAAATCCCATAATGTTCTCCTTTCTCCGCTGCAACCGTCTGCATCTTTTATCCCATAAAAAAGAGCAGTATCTGAAGTTTTTCAAATACTGCCCAGACGGTCGACTCATCGAATCTCCGGCTCCCTCGTGGTTATCCCACAACTCCGTCAGTCACCGAAGACTTTATTAATTTGATGATTGAATACTAACATATTTATTAGTACTTGTCAAGAAATTATCAAATTATTTTTTCACTTTTAAAGTGAGCTAAGTCTAATTTTCTGAATCATTTCCGTTCTATGTATTAGTTTTCTCTCCAACATTCGTACATATCTTTTTTCATCAAATCCTCTGTTATTTAATCGTATCTTGTACTGGTCATCCGTTAATGCGACTGTCCAGACGCCATAAACATATTACCACACTTATGAAATCAAATCTGCAAATCCTGTAGATACCAAGAATAATATCAGCATTACAACCGGCACTACATAACGGATCATAAAGCGATATAACCCTGCCCGTTTGAAGTGTTCCCCATTTCGTTCCACTTCTCCTATGATCCAGTCAGGGCCGATCACCCAGCCGATCAGAATGCTTGTCAAAAGTGAGATAAACGGCATCAGAAAACTGTTGCTGATATAATCCATCACATCCAGAAGCTGTCCAACGGAACCATTTGGCAGTTTAAGTTCAAAATACAGTTTGTTATAACCAAGGCAGATCAGTACTGCTGTAACAAGAGAATAAATTCCGACAGCACCACACATTTTCTTACGTGGTTTATGATAAAGTTCCATGCAGTTTGCAACCAGTGTCTCCATGACAGACACGCAGGAAGTCAGTGCCGCAAATCCCATCATCAGGAAAAATGCAATTGCCACCGGACGGCCAAATACTCCCATGGCATCAAAAACCTTTGGCAGTGAGATAAATATCAGGCTTGGGCCGGAAGCCATTCCATCCTTTCCGAGAAATACAAAAACAGCCGGTATGATCATCATTCCTGCAAGAAACGCAACGCCGGTATCAAAGATCTCAATCTGATTTGTTGCTTTATTTAAATTAACTTCATTTTTCACATAAGAACCATATGTAATCATGATTCCCATAGATACACTTAAGGAAAAGAATAACTGGCTCATCGCATCCAGAAGGATCTCCAGGAAGCGTTTTACCGTCAATCCATGAAAATCCGGTTTGAGGTAAACAGCCAGCCCCTGCATACCGGTGCGGACAGTTCCATCCGTATCAGTATGGGACAGTGTCAGTGAAAAAATGGCAATGATCACGATCAGAAGAATCAGCCCCGGCATAATGATCCTGGAAAACTTTTCGATTCCCTTTTCCACACCACGAAATACGATCCAGGCAGTCAATGCCAGAAAGATCAGCATAAATACAACAGGTGCAATATCTGATGTAATAAATGATGTAAAGTATACATCTGAAGCCGCATCTTTCCCATCAGAAATAATATAAGTAAAAAAATATTTTACAATCCATCCACCGATAACAGAATAATAGGTCATGATCAATGCCGGAACCATAAACGTTAAATGTCCTAAAAATTTCCACTTTGGATCAAGAGATTCAAAAGCCCTCAATGCATTTTTCTTTGTCTTTCTCCCAAGTGCTACATCCGTTGTCAACAGTACAAATCCAAAAGTCAGTACCAGTACCAGATAAACCAGCAGGAAAAGTCCTCCGCCATCTTTGGCACAGAGATATGGAAATCTCCAGATATTTCCAACTCCTACTGCACTTCCGGCTGCCGCCAGGACAAAGCCTATTGAGCCGGAAAAGCTACTTCCTTTTTCTTTCATTTCAATTTCCCCTCTTCAAGTATATATTTGATATAGGCTGAAACCTTCAGCCTAACAGCCATATCTTACCTTAAATAAAGATAAGTGCAAATGGCAGAAGTTTCTTTTTACGAAATTTTATTCCAAAAAAGTTTCTTACTACTTTACAAAATACCGGTTTTTCCGATATAATCGTATACAATAAAAATTAATAAGAAAAATAGATAGTATGAGGAAACAAAATGAGTAATTTTACCTGTTATGTAGGTGAACAAATAAGAAAATACCGAAAAGCCGGAAAGATGACTCTGCAGGATCTGGCAGATGCCATCCATAAAAGTCGAGCTACCGTATGCAAATATGAAAATGGAGATATCTCCGTTGATATCGAAACTTTATATGAGATCAGCCAGATTCTCCAGGTATCTATGTCCCAGCTTACCACTGGTCTTCCTGAAACAGCCAGTAAACCGTCCAATGCACCGGGAAAAGGACAAAAAAGCCCATTTTTTCAGGCACAGCGGCTATATTTTTACTTTTACGATGGACGCTATCAGCGTACGAAGGATGGCGTCATCGATATTTATGAAAAAAAAGGCGAATCCGGAAAATACGAAGCAACCTTAACGATCTGTTCTGTTTCTGCCAACGGAAGAAGCAGTGAGATTTTTTACACCGGAAAAGTTCTTTACAGTGATATGCTGATCCGTTTTTCCTTTGTAAATCAGTATAACCCACTGGAAGAAGATCTCCTGTACATTTTTAATCCTCTGGAGCTTCGAGATTTTACAACAGGACTTTTGTGTGGGATTTCCAGTGCGGATCTGATGCCCTGCGCATTCAAATGTGTGATCACTTTAAAACCACAGGAGCTTACCGAAGCGTTCCGTCACCAGCTGCTTTTTACAAAAAAAGATCTGAAGCGCTGGGAACAGCTGAATATGTTACTGATAGATAATATGGAAAAGTAGTTTTCTGCAAAAAACGGTACACCTTATATTTTATAAGCTGTACCGTTTTCGTATTTTTCTGTATCAGGGTTTGCCTGCAAACCCACACCGGATCGCCTGTGTCGGACATATCTTTTTACATCTTCCACATCGGATACATTCTGTACTGTTTGGATTTTCCGTCGGATCGACCTCCATCTGGCAGATATTCCTGCATTTTCCGCAGTGAACACATTTTTCTTTATCTACTCTGTAACGAAAAACGGAAACTTTATTAAATACCGAATAAAAAGCTCCCAACGGGCAGATATACTTACAGAATGGCCGGTATATCATAATTGATAAGATAATGGTGATCACCAGGATTGTATTTTTCCACATGTACAGCCAGCCTACTGCACTTCGCATGGATTTGTTCAGCAGCACCAGAGGGATACCTCCCTCCAGCGTTCCTGCCGGGCAGATCAGCTTGCAGAAATATGGCGCTCCCTGTCCCATGATATCTACTACAAACATTGGAAGTATGATCACAAATACAAGAAAGATCACATATTTCAGTTTTCGCAGAAGCTTATCTCCCCGAAATGTCCGGATCTTCTTTGGAAAAGGAATTTTGTTCAACAGATCCTGGATCAGTCCAAAGGGGCAGAGAAATCCGCACACCAGTCTTCCAAGCAGTGCTCCGACAAAGATCAGAAATCCAGCCACATAATATGCCATCTTGAAGTTCCAGCTTCCGATCACAGCCTGAAGGGAACCAATGGGACAGGCCCCTCTTGCCCCGGGGCAGGAATAACAGTTCAGCCCCGGAACACAGACATTTTTCAGTTTTCCGGTATAGATCTTTCCAGTCACAAAGCCTGATATGTGACTGTTTGTAAGGGCCGCCCACAATGCCTGGACTCCATGCCGCGGCCATTCATTTATTTTCATCTTCTTATTATCCAATGCCAATACACTCCATACAGATGTTGATCGCTTTTGTAAAAACTACAGATACCTCACCTCTGCAGATTCCCAGTATCATCAGTAAAATCCCCAAAAACGCCAGAGCTGGTCCGATCCACCTGGATTCTGTTATTTTCCGAATCATTTTTTCACTCTCCGTAATGATCATCTTTTACTTTGAAACGTTTTTAAGCTCTTTTTCCACGATTTCCTTCCATTCGTCCAGTGTATGGCTTCCTGTATAGGTATCGCCTACAATGTTTCCATCTTTGTCAACAAAAAATGTTTCAGGAAATGCGGAAATCCCCTGCAGACGGCCGTTCATCATAGTAGTATCCGGTATCAGGAACGGATACTCTGCTTTTGTTTTTTCCTGAAGAATGCCAGCTTTTTTTACAGCCTCCTCGTCCTGATTTCCCTTTTCATCTGTAGTATCAAGCACCACGCCTGCTACTCCGACGCCTTTATCTTTCATTTCTTTATAAAGCTCCTGAAGTTCCGGAATTTCTTTTACACATGGTGAGCACCAGGTTGTAAAAATATTTACCAGCGTCAGGTCATAGTCACTGAATACTTTTTCTGTATATGTTTTTCCATCTATTCCTGTTGTTTCAAATTTTCCTACAGATTTTACATTCTCCGGGTTGACGCTGGTATCCTGTGGCTGGTCAAACACGGAAATATTCTGATACGGTGCCATTTCCGTAATATCGGTTTTGATCTTTTCCAGCTCCTTTGTCAGCTTTTCATCTGCATCTTTGTTGGTGCTCAGATAATATTTGTATTTCCCGTCACTGCTGCTTCCAAGCTCTTTATGCTCTGTACAGCCAGTGATCTCATCCAGCTTTTTCTGTGAAGCTTCGTCATAAACGCCAATTGTGCCAATTCTGTCCAGACCTGCCACCCAGTCGTCATATCCTGTTCCCATCTTCTGTATTTCGGCATTTTTCTGTTCCTCTGTCATTTTGCTCCAGCTTACATAGGCATATGTCACTGCATTGGTCTGATTTTCAAAATCTTCCGTAGTAAGCATTGCAATGCTCTGGTCCTTGATCTGCTTTAACAGCTCCTTCGAAAGTGAAAGCTTCAGTCCCAGAAACGGATATTCATAAGAATCCTGTGCCTTGCAGGTTACGTCGGAAGGCTTAAATGTACCTGCTACCAGATCTGATGAAACTGCCTCTCCATCCACCGCCATTGCCTCTCCGATATCTGCTGTTTCTGTGCTTTCCGCCGCTGTTACCGGTACGCTTCCAAATGCAGATATTCCTAATACCGCTGCTGCCATAAGTGCTGTTATTTTCTGTGTTCTTAATTTCATTGTTTATATTCTCCCTTCTGATATCACCGGCCCATATCCGGAACCGGCGTATATTTTATATGTTAATTTTGCTCTCTGTAGCCTTACTATATCATCCCCTGTATAAAATCTCTGTTAAGAAGTGAAAAAATTTACAGGAATTTTATGCTATACATGATATGATAGATAACAAAGCAAAATCAACTGTTTTTTAGGAGAATTTACTATGCATATATTGATAATCGAAGATGAAAAGCAGCTTTGCCAGTCTATTGCGGAGGGACTTCGCATGGATGGCTATGAAGCGGACACATGTTTTGACGGGGATGAAGGACTGGAATTATGTCTGGTGGAAAATTATGATCTCATCCTTCTTGATCTGAACCTTCCAGGCGTTGATGGTCTGGAAATCCTGCGCCAGTTTCGGGAATCCGATACTTCCACTCCCGTTTTGATCCTCTCTGCCAGAGGACAGATCCAGGACAAGGTTGAAGGGCTTGATCTCGGTGCCAATGACTATCTCACAAAGCCTTTTCATTTTGAAGAGCTGGAGGCACGGATCCGAAGTCTGACACGAAGGAAATTTATCCAGCAGGATGTATGTCTGCAATGCGGACGTATCAGCTTTGATACCCGTACAAGAAAGGCCAGTATCGATGGTCTTCCTCTTTCTCTGACCCGAAAGGAAAGTTCTCTTCTGGAATATTTCCTTCTTCATCAGAACCGTATCATAAGCCCAGAAGAAATGATCGAGCATATCTGGGACGGAAGCGTCAACAGTCTCAGCAATTCCATTCGTGTCCACATTTCTTCTCTTCGAAAAAAGCTGCGCACGGCTCTCGGCTTTGATCCGATACAGAATAAGATCGGCCAGGGTTACATTTTAACGGAGGATATACAATGAAAAAAATAACCGGAAAGCTATCTCTTCAATGGCGTCTGACACTGATCACTGCGCTGCTTATGACAGTCACCTGCATTCTGATGTATTTTTTTATCAGTCAGTCTGCAGTTGCCGGAATGGAGAATCTGGGAGATTACATGATACGGATCGATAACACAGACTCTGCTCCCATCACCTTTAATATGGATCCCTCCGTCTTATTTCCGGAGCTTTCCGATCAGCTGCAGCTAACCAAAAAACTGTTTCTCACCAAAGGACTCATGGTAACAGGGATCATCATCCTTCTCAGCAGCATCTGCACTTATTTTATCAGCCGTCAGGCATTACTTCCGCTTCGCAGACTCAGCCAGGAGGTAAACCAAATAGAGGTCCAGAACCTTTCAGAGGCTCTTGAAGTTCCTGCTACCAATGACGAAATTTCCCGCCTGACAATTTCATTTAACAAAATGCTCGCACGCCTGGATGAGGCCTTTACTGCACAGAAGCAGTTTTCTGCCAATGCAGCCCATGAGCTTAGGACTCCTCTTGCCGTTATCCAGACAAATCTGGAGGTCTTTGCCCGCAAGGAAACACCTGCTTTAAAGGATTATCAGGAGATTTTTTCCATGCTCCAGGAACAGACCGGGCGACTTTCCCATCTGGCTGAAATCCTCCTGGATATGACCGGTGTACAGACTGTTGAACGTTCCGAAAGGATCTCTCTGGCAGCACTGACGGATGAGGTTTTCTGCGACCTGGCTTCCATAGCGGAACAGAAAGAAGTTGAACTGATCCAGCAGGAGGGAGACTGCATCATTACCGGAAGCTATCTGCTGCTGTATCGCGCTGTGTACAATCTTGTGGAAAATGCGATCAAATACAATCACTCCGGTGGAAAAGTAACCGTAAATATCCATCCTTCCGAAGAAATAACAGATACATCCACGTCTGTCAATTACGTCTTTCTTGAAGTCTCTGATACCGGAATCGGCATTCCTCCTGAATATCAGGAAAAAATCTTCACCCCGTTTTTCCGTGTGGACAAATCAAGAAGCCGCGCTATGGGAGGTGCCGGCCTGGGGCTTGCACTTGTCAGTGAAATTGTCAGACAGCATAACGGACAGGTAAAAGTACTGGAAAGCAGCAAAAAAGGCAGCATGATCGCAATCATGCTGCCAGTCTGAACATGTTTGTATTACATTTACTTTATATGCTCATGAACGCAATCGCTTTGCGATCTGCGTTCAAATCCGAGTATATTTTCTCAACAATACTGTCTGTATCCATTTCGCAGGTAATAGCCTGTTCCCTGAGAACTGAAGAAAAATCTTTTTCTCTCCACCATCTGCGCATATCTTTTTCACCAAATTCTCTGTTTCTTGTATTATGTCGTCTCACGGTTTCTTCAAACGACAGATCAAAATAATCTCCCATCCGCCTGTTCTGCATTTCATATTCCGGGATGATCTTTCCCACACTCTGGGCAATATCCACAAGAGAAGCTCCCTTCCACCGGATGTAAAACAGCGGGAGCTGAAGCGCATTGGCTTTGTCGATCATCTCCTTCGGGACGGGTTCTTTGTCATCGGTGATTGAAATCCCAAAGCCGGAAATTCCAAGCCCATACAGTTCTTCCATGGCTTTCCCGGCTTCTTCCAGGTCAAACCGGACATAGTCTACCACACACAGGGCAAAATTCCCCTAGTTCATATGCTCCTCAAAAGGCCGGGTCTACACCATATAGGTCCATGTGACAGGTCTTGTGAGCCCCTCTTCTCCGGCGATCAGCTCCACTCCGTCCAGCTGCAGCTCCAGTATATCCTGACAGGTGATCATATGCATCAACTCCTTATTATTGCAGTATTTCACACGCTCTCATCCATAAACAGGCAAATACGATATCTGATTTTCTCATCCTTCAGTTATCCTAGCAGAAATATCTGATTCCGGCAACTCAAAAAAAGCCTGGAAGAAATCAGCCACAGGCATTTTATTTCTTCCAGGTTTTTCTGTTTTCTGATTCTCAGTCAGCTGTCTTTGATCCGGCAGCTGATACAGCTCTGCATCCAGTTACATTCAGACTCATTCTGCCTGTGGTTTGCTTACCTGTGCTGTATCATTCTTTACTCCGGCAGATTTTTCGACATGCTCTTTCACAAGATTCCGTCCAAGCAGAGTCAGGCATACAAATGCGATCACTGCAAAAACAGCTCCGATCCCAAATACCACGTTCATCTCATAACCTTTGCTGCTCACCAGACCGGAGATCGCCGGTGCGCCAAAGGTTGCAAATACAATGCCGAACATGACAAATCCGTAATTCTCCCCAGTGTGCTTCATTCCGAAAATAGAGCTTGTCAGAGACGGAAAGCTTCCCATGATGCCGCCGTAGCAGCCGTACATCAGAACAACAGCAACCGTTACTGCCAGGGATCTTGATACAGCGAGAACTCCCATAGCGATCACTGCCACGATCAGCACTCCTTTGATGCAGACGATCCTTCCCACTTTATCTGCCAGTGTCGGAAGCACCAGTCTTGCTCCCGCATTGACAATGGATCCAAGCATAACGGCGCTGACTGCCACTGCAGACGGAATCCCAAGGTCGATCTGGTAGGTCTGGGATACCGGTGAAACCATAAAATAAGAAATCAGTCCAAAGAACATGGTCGCAAGAAGAAGATAAAAATTTCTTGTACGCATCATCTCTCCGGATGTATACTGCTTCATCTCCGATGTTCCGGACTTTGCCGCAGAGCCACCTGCGTTCACCAGACTCTTATCGGGTGCCTGAAAAAAGATGCCGCACAGGATCCAGGAAACTGCGATGGCTGCCCCAATGATCAGAAAGGTTTTCTGCACGCCCTCTGCCTCCAGCAGCTTTCGACTCAGCGGCGCCAGGAAAAATCCGCAAAGTCCGTTGGCAGTTACCACAACACCGGAAGCAAATCCGGTACGGTCCGGGAACCATCTCTGCACAGTTGCCAAGATCACCGTGTAGATCATTCCCTGTCCAAATCCCTGCATCACGCCATAGGACAGATACATAGGAAGCGGTGTGGAAACGATCAGAAATGCGGATGCCAGGATTCCTGCCGCAAAGGTCCCGCCTCCGATCCATACAATCGTCTTTTCCTTAAAGCGGTTCTGCATCCTTCCGCCTACGATATTTCCGAATACAAAGGTGCTCAGTGCCAGATAAAAGCACATGGATGCCTGTCCCTGGCTCCAGCCTGCCTGCTCCATCACATAGGGCTGGTAAATAGACCATACATGGGGATATCCGGTAAAAAAGATTGCAAAAGCTCCGAATATCATAGTCAGCAGACGCTGTTTTTTCTGTATTCCTGTCATAATTTCCTCCTCTGAAAAAGATTTCAGGCCTGCTCTATATTCTCTGCTCACAGAATGCAGCCTGTTTCTGTACACACGATCTGCACGTTTTCCTGCACATTAGCTCCGCTTATATTTGATATTTTCTTATTTGCGTGCTATTCTTCTTTGTTTGCGTGTTAAATGTGTGTTAATTATGTTGTGTGTATGTTATCACACGCAGTCTGATTATGCAATATAAATTTACAGCTTTTTCTGTTTTCTCGTTTTTGTCCAAATTTTCCTGTTATTTCTTTGTATATTATTCACAATGGCTGTATTTCGAGCACGCATATGCACGCACATGTTTTTTATTTTAGATACCGTCTTTATACGTTTTTTCATTTTATATTTCTTTATTTACGCAAAAAGCACGCCATGTAACAGGCGTGCTTTCGTGATTTTATATGATTTCTGTTGCTTATTTGATTATCTTCAGCTCATATTCCCTGGTTCCCAGACCGATCTTTTCTGCCTGATCCAGGGTTGCCTTCCACTCAATATTCGGATTGGAATCCTTAAAGTGGTCATGGTGACAGTGCCATCCCGGCTCTGCCAGATGCTCTCCAAGCTGGCTGTTAGCGATCGGTGTTGCCTTCAGGCAGGCATCTGCACAGGCCTGGTCCAGTGCAACCGGGTCAAAGCTTGCGAACATTCCGATATCCGGAAGGATCGGCGCATCATTTTCACCATGGCAGTCACAGTTAGGGCTGATATCCTGTACCAGTGCAATATGGAAATGGGGACGTCCGTGACAGACAGCCTGTGCATACTCTGCCATCTTGCGGTCAAGAAGCTCGTTTGCACTGCTATTCGGATTGTATACGGCATCATAGCTGCAGGCCCCGATACAGCGACCACAGCCTTTGCATTTATCGTAATCGATAACTGCTTTCTTGTTTACATATGTAATCGCATCACTTCCGCACTCTTTCGCACAACGGCGGCAGCCACGACAGACTTCTTCATTGATGGCCGGCTTTCCGCTGGCATGCTGCTGCATCTTTCCGGCACGGCTTCCGCATCCCATACCGATATTCTTCAGAGCACCGCCAAAGCCGGTTGTCTCATGTCCCTTGAAGTGGCTGAGACTGATAAAAATATCTGCGTCCATGATAGCATGGCCGATCAGGGCAGTTTTACAGTATTCTCCGTTCACTACCGGAACTTCTACTTCATCGGTTCCTCGAACTCCGTCACCGATGATGATCTGACATCCGGTTGTGATCGTGTTAAATCCATTAAGATTTGCACAGTCCAGATGCTCCAGTGCGTTCTTTCTGCTTCCCGGATAAAGGGTATTACAATCTGTCAAGAACGGCATTCCGCCCTGCTCCTTACAGAGATCTGCTACTACCTTTGCATAGTTCGGACGAAGGAATGCCATATTTCCAAGCTCTCCGAAATGCATCTTGATGGCTACGAATTTTCCATCCATATCGATATCTTTGATTCCTGCGGCAACGCAGAGTTTTTTCAGTTTGTCCAGCTGACTGGTTCCCACCGGGCAACGAAAATCAGTGAAATAAACTGTTGATTTTTCCATTCTGGTTTTCCTCCTGTTTGATCATTTCAAAATAAATTTACCCTTTTCCTGACAATATGTCCAGTTTTTATACTAAAAATGTATAAAAAATGCGCTACTCTACTCTCGAAAAAGGATCTGCGAAAAATACCGGAACTTTCCATCATTAGTCCAGCACTGCATTCCCACAGCATCTGCCATCTTCTGCGCATCCACACAATAGGCAGACATACAGGAATTATGCTTGTACGGTCCGGCGCTCATGATCAGAATATCTGTTTTTCCGCACTCTTTCATCTTCTCTGAGAGCTGCTCTGTCAGTTTATTATGTGCAAGTTTGGCTTTTCTGTAATCCATGAGTCTGTCCTGCGTCGTCTGGAGCACCAGAGTGTTCTCATAATCCAGGGCACGTTCCTTCATTTCTTCCACAGTCCCGCTTTCCGGTGGACATGCGGGATTTTTATCATAATTACCACAGGCATTTTCTTCACAGAAAACACGGTATTCCGGCACAAACACCAGCTTATCGGTTTTCATGACCGCTGCATCGGAAAAGCCAAGCTTCTTTGCTTCTTCAATAAAATCCATTTTTCTCTCCTATGCTTTTTTCTTTTATAGTGCCACATTTTATTTGTTTTTACAAGCTCTGACTTTCACTCTGCCGCCAGGCGGATAAACTCCTCCATCTCTCTTGTCTTAAACTTATTTTTATGGTAAAAGATCTGCCGGTACATGGATATCTCCACATCTTCCACATGTAAAAGGGCAATTCTTCCTTTCCGGATATCCCGCTCCACAGCCAGATAGGGAAGAAAGGAAAGTCCGTGGTTCTTTTCCAGCATGCGGATGATAAAAGCGGTATCGCTGATCTCCAGTACCGGTGACAGGGCCTGCTTCTTAAGCGCCAGCTGCTGATCCAGGGCCTGGCGATAATTGGCATTCTTTTCCGTGAGAAAAAAAGGCTCTTCCAGGATATTCTCCATCTTCAGCGTCTTTCCCGCAAACTCCGAATCTGCAGAGGCCACAAATACTACCGGCTCCGCCTTCTCCATGACCTTCACCCAGTTCTGGTCCCACCTTGGAGTATCCAGTATATAAATAAGATCCAGCCCGTTATGCTCCATCATCCGTATCAGCTGCTCCGGTGTATCAATAGTCACCTGCATATTTACTTTCGGGTGAAACTCACGAAATTTGCTGAGAACAGCCGGAAGCTTTGCTGTGCAGAGAGATTCAATCGTCCCGATATGTAATGGATTTTTCAGTTCCGCATCATCATTCATTGACTTTTTTGCTTTATTTACATCATATAAGATCCGGCTTGCATGCCCCATAAACTCTTTTCCGGACGGAGTAAGCACCACACGCTTTCCGGTTCTGTCAAAAAGTCTTGTTTCCAGCTCATTTTCCAGAAGACGGATCTGAACAGTGATCGCTGACTGAGTGTATCCCAGAACCTCTGCTGCCCTGGAAAAGCTCTGAAGCTGTGCTACATGTACAAACGTCTCCAACTGACGGATTTCCATGATTTTCTCCCTTTTACTATGAAATTTTTTCATCGTGATGATGAAATCTGTGAATTTGCCTTATTTTTATGTCAATGTTACAATACAATCACGAGGACGTCAATCGTATTTTTGTGCAAAATGAATAAATTCATACTTAGGAGGAAAGAATCCAAATGGAAAAGAAAAAAATCAAGATCGGACTTGTGCCGAAGCTGATCATTGCCATCATCGTAGGTATCCTGTTCGGCCAGTTCCTTCCGGAAGGCTTCTGTCGCTTTGTTGTAACCCTTTCCGGATTTTTCAGTACCTTTCTGAAATTCGTCATCCCGCTGATGATCCTTGCCTATGTGACCATGGGTATTGCGGATCTTTCACAGGGTGCAGGGAAGCTTCTCCTGATCACAGTGGCTCTGGCTTATGGCTCCACTCTGATCGCAGGTTCCGCATCCTATCTGGTATCATCCAGCCTGTTCCCGCACTTTATGAGTGAAGGTGCACTGGATCAGATCGCAGCTACCGCAGACGCATCCCTGACACCGTTTTTCTCCATCACACTGGAGCCGGTCATGGATACTCTTTCTGCTGTTGCTCTTGCCTTTGTCATGGGACTGTGCCTCTCTTCCATGCGTGGAAAAGAAATGGGAAACAGCCTTTATAACGGAATGAGTGACTTTTCCAAGATCATTGACAAGGTCCTTCATACCATTATCATCCCGCTGCTTCCGCTTTACATCTGCGGAACCTTCACAGATATGACTATTTCCGGAAAAACCTTTGCCATCTTAAGCATCCTCTGGAAGGTATTCCTTGTTGTTATCATCATGCACCTGATCTGCATTACGATCCAGTTTGTGATCGCAGGTACTGTCAGCAAAAAGAATCCTTTCACTCTGATCAAAAATCAGATTCCGGGATACACAACTGCTCTGGGAACCCAGTCTTCCGCAGCTACCATCCCGGTCAATCTGGAATGTGCCAAAAAAGACGGCGTGTGCGAGCAGATCCGCAACTTCGTAGTACCGCTCTGTGCAAACATCCACATGGCCGGTTCCATGATCACCATCACAGCCTGTGCTACTGCAGTCTGCCTTATGAACCAGCTGCCCATCAGTCTTGGGATCATCGTTCCGTTCATCATGACTCTCGGTGTTGCCATGGTTGCATCTCCCGGTGCTCCCGGTGGTTCCATCATGACTGCCCTTCCATTCCTTTACATGGTATTCGGAGCTGAAGCCGGTGATCCGGACGGTGCAATCTGTGCGATCATGGTTGCCCTTTATATCACACAGGATTCCTTTGGAACAGCCTGCAATGTATCCGGTGACAATGCTATCGGCGTGATCGTTGACACTATTTATAAGAAATTTATTGTAAAAACACCACAGGAGAATTAAGCAAAATGTCTTTTATCAGTGTATTTGACGTTATGGGTCCCAACATGATCGGTCCTTCCAGTTCTCATACCGCAGGGGCTGCACGCATTGCTTTCCTTGCCCAGAAGATGATCACGCCGCCCCTGAAAAAAGTGGAATTCATCCTTTATGGTTCCTTCGCCAGAACATACAAGGGACACGGTACAGACCGTGCCCTCCTTGGCGGGATCATGGGCTTTTCCACAGATGACATGCGTATACGGAATTCTTTTGATATTGCCAGGGAACAGGGGATCGACTTTTCCTTTACTCCAAATGAAGCGGAAACCGATGTCCATCCCAACACTGTAGATATCCATATGGTCAATGAACAGGGACAGGAAATGACAGTCCGGGGGGAATCGCTGGGCGGCGGCAAGGTCCGTATTGTGGAGATCAACCACGTGAAAGTGGATTTCACCGGCGAATACAGTGCCATTATCGTGATCCATCAGGATACTCCCGGTGTTGTGGCCTACATCACCAGATGCTTAAGTGAACGTAACATTAACATTGCCTTCATGCGCCTCTTCCGTGAATCCAAAGGAACCACAGCCTATACGATCGTGGAATCCGACGGTCATCTCCCGGAAGATATCGTAGAAAGCATTAAATGTGGTTATGAGTGTGGTAAAAAACACAACATCATCGTCTTGGCTGAGGGTGTCATGTCAGCGGATGAATTCGCTGAGAAGCTGAAAGAAGCTGGTGATATGAGCGACTTGCGTGTCACAGAGCTCGGACATATCCAGCGTGGAGGCTCACCGACTGCGCGTGATCGTGTCCTTGCATCTCGTATGGGAGCACATGCTGTTAAACTGCTTAAAGAAGGTATCGGCGGAGTTGCTGTTGGAATCCGTAATGAGCAGATGGTTGAAAGCCCAATCCTGGGAACTGCTGAAGAAGGAGCACTCTTTAGCTTGACTGCTGAAGGCAAAATTGTCGTTAACAATCCGCACAAGGCTGATCTGGACTTGGCTGATTTGAACCGCAGCATCAATATTTAATTATTATTTGTTATTCAGGCCAAGAGGCCAAATAGAAGAAGGAGTTTCATACAATCATGAATAAACGTGTAAAAATCGTTGCAACACTTGGTCCTGCGGTTGAAATCCGTGGCGGCAAAAAATTTGGTGAAGATGGTTACTGGGGTGAAAAACTTGACCGTGAAGCATCTGCTAAAAACATTGCTCAATTGATCGAGGAAGGTGCTAACGTTTTCCGTT
>OLSP01001491.1_pt1 | contig 21369 bp, 15 predicted proteins | sample 1672941 | NCBI WGS metagenome assembly OLSP01 (sample SAMEA3136739, study PRJEB25190) | human gut metagenome | reverse complement strand
TCTTAAATATTCTGGTAAACTGCCTTACGTCCTGATAACCGACCTTTTCAGCTACTTTGGTAACATTGATGCCTTCTTCAAGAAGCTTCTTTGCAATTGTCAACTTATATTCAATCAAATATTCCTTAAAATTAATCCCAATAGATTCCTTGAAAATTCTGATTAAGTAGGACGCATTCACCCCAAGACGTTCAGCAGTTTCCTGAAGACTGATATCTGTGGCAAACTCATTATGAATAATCTCCCTGGCTTGTTCGGCAATTTTACGTGCACGCTTTGGAATAGCATGGTATTTTTCTTGTATAATCCTCATCAAATCAGATATATAATCTGCTGCTTCTGCAATACTTTCAAATTTCGTGAAGAACCGCTGAATATCTTCATATGTCTGATCAACTTGTTGCTTGGAAAAACCATGTTCAACCATATACTGCAAAAACATAGATGCAATATTCTTCAGAAATAGCATACAAAACGCAGATGGCAACATCTGACCTTGCAGCACAATCAAAATTGTCTTTGTTTCTTCGACTGCGTATTCCAGATCATCATTATCAAGCGCTTGGTTCAAGGCATCATTGTGATCGAGCAACTGTTCCGGAATGACTTTTTGTTCTTTCAAATTGTATAAAACGCCCAGACGTCCTAAAGCATTAGCATATTTCAATCGCATATTGGCTGCTTCAAAACTTTCATCAAGAAACTGAAGATCATTGATGTGATCGCCCAGGACAATACAAATTGGTTTTTGTATTTCTTCTGTCAGATTTTGTCTTAATGCTTCCAATGCATTAACAACACTGAGCATTCCTCGTTCTTTACTGACATTAGATGGTTCAAAGATGAACAGTACATAGAAGCAAGATTCTATTTGCGACAATAGGCGATAGTCGAATTTTTCAGTGTTTTCTACACAACATTGCAAAAGATTTCTAAGTCGCTCATCTATTTTCCAATATGAAAATTCCTTAGTCTGAATGATAGCTATAACACTTGAACAATCGACAGGAATATGTTCCATTTCTACAAGGCCAGATATTTCTGTAGAGCCTATCGGGTTCCCATCTATCAGTCTTTGTACAAATCGGTCACAATACTCGCGCGTGTATTGATTGATTTGTTCACGCAATGCAACATTTTCCGATCGAATAATATTGCCGCTTGCTCTCACTTCCGCAAGTTCTCCACGCATTTGCGTTATTCCCTTGTCAAGTTCTGACATTATTGCTAAGCGCTTTAAAAGATAACTATTACCACGGATATCCTTACCAATCATTCTATTGTATAGCGATATAAACGGTAAAAACATCTCACGCGAAAGGAAATAGGATCCAACAACGACTGCAAGAAAAAAAACAATATGTATCAGGAGCATCCGGGTAATAATTGAAGAAGATGAATGGTTTAGAATACTACATGGCACCATCCAAATGTACGTCCAAAAATTTATGGAGGATTTTTGCGTATATATGAGATATTCTTCATCATTCAAATTCATTTGAATCCTACTATGATTCGGTGCTGCTATGGTTTCAATTATTTGGCTACTCCTGATAGTTTCATTGGGAACAACCATATTGCCTTCATCATCAATTATAAGAATCGAGCCGCTATTGTTTGTAGACATTTGGTCAAGTAATTGATGAAGTCGGTCTCTATTTAATTCAACAAGAATAATCCCAGATCGCATCATATGGCTATAAACGACTCTAGAAGCAATGATATAAGCTTCTTCTCTTCCGTTTATTTTATATGAACCTACGTGAAATCCGGGTTTTTCAATAAAGGAATCAAAAAACGGTTTTTCATTCAGCTTTGTCTCATATTTCATGGATTGCCGAGAAGTTAACAGCACGTCTGTATTTTCATTATACAAATAAATATTCGAAACATACCCGTTTCCTCGATCTAAAACAGATCTCATTTCCGAAAAAATATCTGCAATCCCTTTATATTCGTCAAACGTTGAAGGCAGTGAAGTAGCTTGGAAAAAATCAAGAACATCACCATTCATGAATAATTGTGAGAAACTTCCATCAATAAGTCTCAATACATTATCTATGGTTGTGCTATTCTGCTGTAGAAGCTGTCCGGTAAATTGACTTGCAGTATTTATTGTATCATTATGTACTGCCCATAGATTCATTATGCACATTAACAGCATGGGTATAAGAAATACAGCAATAAAAATGGAAAAGAGGCGTAGTTTATTTGATGCCAATGTTTGCTTCTCCAACTTTTTCATCTTCTCCCCCATTATTAGTTGCCAGAATTCAAAATCAAATCCGCAAAACCTTGCATAGAATCTATACGAGAAAGTGTGAAGAAGGTAAGTTGTTGCTTACCGTTCTTCAACACAATCTACAAAACGCCATTAAAGAGATTTTCTAATGCTCACCCATACGCTTCTTCATTCTGCAATGAGAATAAGCTGGTTAAGTGATTATTACTTACTAGCAGCAAAAGCCGCTTCATATTCAGCAACTACCTTGCTGCCACCGAAGTCATACCATTTCTGAACTTCACCCATGTATTCGTCCAGAGTAATTTCGCCCATAACGTATTTTTCCATCGCATCGTTACGAATACGATCCAAATCAGAACCGATTTCCATATATGTATCAGACAGCAGGGCCTCCGCAGGGTTATACTTGGCAAAGTTCTGGTTGTACTGCCATCCCTTGAAAATCGCTGCCTGCAGATCGCTGACCACCGCATTGTCGCCCGTGTATCCCCAATGGTCATAATTCACGCGCATCTGGATAAAGTTATTTACTTCACGATTGCGCAGTTCCTTTTGTTCCTTAGTCTGAACGATCTGACCTTTTTCGTTTCGAGTGTAATGACGACCTTCAAGCCCCCAAACCATAGCCTCGAACACACGCCCATTTTTGTCATTGATAATATCCATAGCGCGGAGGACTTTCTTCAGTTCTTCCTCGGTCTTAATAGCAGACTTAGGGAAGAAGTATCCGCCAGAGTTGCCATTTTGACCAAGTACATACTCACCGCCATTGACATCAAAGAAGGTAGGCAGAATATCAATAGCCGCATCGGGAGCAACAGTATACAGATCGCCCTGCTTCAAAGCATCATCAAGCGCAAAAGGCATCAAAATACCAATTTTCTGTGAACAGAACTGATCATACACATCCTGAACTGCTGTAGTAGCAACAAAATTACTATTCAGGACTCCATCTGCGTACCAAGCTTTCAATTGATCGAGGCCTTTGATAAATTCATCTGTTGCGAAGGCAGGAGTAAACTTTCCATCCTTTTCTTCCCATTTATTGGAACCACCAAACGCCAGGCTCATAAAGTTCACGAGAAATTCAACGAAGCCGGATTCGTGGATATAAATACCGCAAGTATCGTCTTTCCCATTCCCGTCGGGATCTTGAGTTGTGAAAGCACGGAGAACCTTATCAAGAGATTCAATGTCCTGAGGCACAGGAAGATTCATCTTCTCGATCCAGTCTTTGCGGAAAACAATATTACTACGTCCAACTGGACGTTCTCTATACAAGCAATACAGTTTACCGTCAACCATCAGATTCTTGTTGATTGCAGGATTAAGATTGGACAAAGTCGGAAACTCAGAGAGAAGTTCGGGTGTCAATTCCCAGAATATGCCGGCACGCTGTGCTTCGAGCATAGCAGGCTTACGGGTTTGATTGCAAGCATTAAACACCATAGGCATATCGCCAGATGCCAATGTCAGCAATACTTTCTCATTATAGCCTGAATCGGGAATCCAAGTTACATCAAACTTTGCGCCAGTTTCTTCCTCTATGATCTTAAAGATCTCATGATCAGCGGGAGGAGCTTCAAAAGAAACATAATTTGTCAGCATTGTGATAACGAATGGTTCTTCTGCAACGCAGATAGTGGGCACAATAATAGAGGACAACAGAATAACAGAAACAACGAATGTAAACAATTTCTTCATACTAATTCTCCTTCTTTTCTTATTATTTTTTAGTGAGATCGCCTTTGAGAATTCCTTCTACCCTCCTTTGATTAGATTAGCTGCTTTTGGATTCCTTCTACCCTCCTTTAATTAGATTAGTCGAAAGATGCTTCCAGAAAATTTATCTGATACGCTGCTCAAGATGGTACAATCGTCAAGATTACTGACCCGGTAACAATAACTTTATTGACAGTTCTTTCAACTACTTTCTCGCTCAAACGTAGTTGTATTTTATGACCTTAACCCCTTTGTGTCGTAATTATAGCACTGTTGGCTCGACAAAAAAAAGAGGCATTTCTTTACATGCGCTAAAATGTCAAAAAACAGCACAACGCTTTAGTCAAATTATGAATGTAAATTGAGACACGAGCCATGTTATGGCCATCTCTTGAGCTACTTTTGCCAATAAATGTTCAGATCATTTGTATCGCTAGTATTCACAATGAAATTCCATTGTTTACATAACGCATATATTCATAGTGATAAAAGAAGGTCGTGTGCCAATTTTCTCCAATACCAATCAGCATGGCTCTGAAGCGGAAACTGCCTACCACATTTCTGTGGAGCGTATGAACTATTCTGTTCCCTTTGAGTACATCAATCAGAAAGTAGATGTCCGGCTCACCAGAGCCACTGTGGGGGTCTTCTACGGTGGAAACCGCATCTGTTCCCTTCTCAGGCTGTACGGCCGATTTAACCAATACAGTACACTCCAGGAGCATATGCCGCCAGAGCACCAGAAGTATGTCCAGTGGAACGGTGAACGGTTCATTCACTGGATCGGTAAAGTCAGCAGCAACACGCAGGTCGCTGTCCAAGCCATTCTCGGCAGCTACAAAGTAGAGCAACAGGGCTACAAGTCCTGCGTGGATCTGCTGAGGCTGACAAACAAGTACACCCTGGAACGGCTGGAAAATGCCTGCAAACGGGCATTGGAATACACGCCCCGCCCTTCTCTCAAAAAATATCCCAGTTATTCTGGCATCCGGCCAGGATAAAGGAATCCATGCGCAAGCGGAAGGGGCTGCAAGACATCTGACTCCGACCATATTTAATACTGATCGACCAATGGTTCATCGTCAGCACCGAGGGAGGATAAGAGTTCTTCACAAATCTTTACATAGGCCATATTCACTTCCTTCGTCGGTCGGTTTAACTCGTTCTCGATCTCCGAAATCAGGATGTCATGGATTTGTTGGGCCGTGAGTTCTCCTTCGGAGATTCTACGGCGGATTTTCTCAACTTTAGTATGGCAAATGGCCATTGAGGTGGCATCCACGTCTATTTCCCCCCTTTCACTTTTTAGAAGCGCCCAGCAGTATCAAAAGATACGGCATGATGAGAAAAAAATTTGGATTTTCTTTTGCAATCTTCTTTGGTTCATATCTATACCCATCAGCTGAATTTGAGAGAGAAGTTCACCTTGACTCATTTTCTTTTCAGCTCGTATGCGAATAATGTTTTCACCTACGAGGTTTCTATCTCCAAGGGTTGTCCTACGACGCATTTCGATCACCTTCTATACCTTTTTAACCAGTATAATTTAGGTGATCGGAATCATTATTCACGCCGTGTATAATGGAAATCTTTTTTACATTAGGTGTATAAATTTAAGGATGGAAAGCTAAAACAAAGACAAATTGGCACTGTTGCAGACAGAAAATGCTTGCAACAGTGCCAGCCTATTTTTGTTTGAAGCCTTAATGAAGCAGATGAATTATAGAACGGAAAAGCACAGGATTTCTTAATGGATAAAATATTCCTTGACAAAATTCTTTCCATAGCCAAATCAATATCCTCAAATAGAGTGGATTTTCCCGAGTTATTATCGCCGACAAACACCGCATTTTCGCTTACTAAAATAGACGCATTTTTGATTCCCCGAAAATTTAAAATATCAATTTTACATATGTTCACAACCGCACCCCCCTCTACAAAGAACTTGGAATTTTAACAATGCACTTTTCTTTTTAACTGCAACAAAATTAACTCAGCAATCAGCCCTTTCTCATCTCCCGATACACCACATCGGCCAATGCGCTCATAATGGCATTATACTTGTGCTGATCCTCAAAGAGAGAGGTATAGGTATCCTGCGATTCCAGATAGCTGTCCTGAGCCGCTGCGCCGAAGGCCTTGGGAAAAATGCTCTCCACAAAGATCTGCGGGTCAGAGGTCTGTGCCATCTTGGTCAGCTTTTTATCCGCCATCAAGCGGGTGCGCAGAGCCGTCAGCAGCACTTTGTCTCCCTCGGTGAATTCGCCCTTGTACTTTTCGTTGATCTTGGCGATGATCTCATCCAACGGCGACTTTGTGTCCAGACCCATTGCGCCCTTTTGCTTGGCCGGTTCGTACACACCCTTCACCGGTTCCAGCTCAATACTTCCGGCGAAGGTCTTTTGAAGTTTGTAGTATTCCAGCTTCAACTTACCCTCAAGATCCACCATATCCGTGGTTTCCGCAGGCAGCAAATTGATCAGATAACAACAGAACACATATTCCTTGTGCAGTTCCTTATCGAACATCCGCAGGATCTGCGAAATATAGCCGTACCACTTAATGAGGTTGCGCACCTGACGGCGGAACTGATACCGCTCGTTGGGCGTTTTTTGATTATAGCGGTCTGCCACCGGCTTCAACACACTGGTCATTCGTCCCATCGCACGGGCATCCTGCCGCCCGGTGCTGAAATACTCCTTGGCAAAAGCCTCAATATCCGCATCGTTGTAGACCGCAAACCCCCGCAGCTCCTTCTGCGTCTGATAGATCAGGTCAGCGTTGACCTCCTGCGAAAGCGAGGTTTCTTGATAGAACGGCTGAAATGCCTCCAGAATATCTTCCTTCTTGTTGGCGAAATCGAGAACAAAGGTGTCCACCTTGCCGGTGCAGGTTCGATTTAATCTGGATAGCGTCTGCACAGCCTTGACGCCCTTCAGCTTCTTGTCCACGATCATCGTGTGCAGCAGCGGTTCGTCAAAGCCGGTCTGGTACTTCTCGGCAACGATCAGCACATTGAAATGGTCGTGGAACTCCGATTTTGTCTGTGTTTCGGCAATGTGCGTCCCATCCGTGCGAACATTCAGCTTCGGCTCAGTGTACTCCGTATCGCCGTCCTGCACAGCGCCCGAAAAGGCCACCAGCACCTGCACATCGTCGTATTTCTGTTCCTTTATGTAGCGCTTGACCTCGTGGTAGTAGCGCACTGCCGCAAGGCGGGACGAGGTGATGACCATCATCTTCCCTCTGCCGCCGATCTTGTTTCGGGTGGTTTCGCGGAAGGTCTCTACGATGATCTGTGCCTTCTGCGAGATGTTGTAGGGATGCAGCTCCTGATATTTGCGGATCACTTTAGCCGCACGGCTGGCGGGCACATCCGGGTTATCTTCGGAGGTTTTGACGATCTTGAAGCAGGTATCATAGGTCATATAGTTCTGGAGCACATCCAGAATAAAGCCTTCCTCAATGGCCTGCCGCATACTGTATATGTGGAACGGATGAAAACTGCCGTCCTCATATTCCGTGCCGAACAGCTCCAGGGTTTTGTCCTTGGGCGTTGCGGTAAAGGCAAAGAAGGACAGGTTCTTATGCCGCCCATGAACGGTCATCTCCCGCATCAGGCGATCGTCTGGGTCCAGTTCTTCTTCGGCCTTGCCCTCAATCTCGGCATATTCCCGCAGAGCGTCCTCGGTATCCGCAAGGGCGGCCTTCAGCTTCAGCGCTGAGCTGCCGGTCTGGGAGGAATGAGCCTCGTCCACAATAATCGCAAAGTTCCGTCCCGCCACCTTGTCCACTTCCTGATAGATGACCGGGAACTTCTGCAAGGTAGTGACGATAATACGCACGCCGCCGTTGATGGCGTCCCGCAAATCCTTGGAGGTTTTATCTTCCCCGATGGTCTCAATGGCGCCGAGGGTGTGGTCAAAACCGGAGATGGTCTCTTGCAGCTGCGCATCCAGCACGGTGCGGTCGGTGACGACGACCACGCTGGAGAACACCGGCTTGTTCTCCGCATTGAACAGCGATGCCAGCCGATATGCCGTCCACGCAATGGAGTTGGATTTGCCGCTTCCGGCGCTGTGCTGGATCAGGTAATTATGCCCCGCCCCGTTCTGCCGGACATCGGCCAGCAGCTTGCGCACCACGTCGAGCTGATGATAGCGAGGGAAAATCAGCGTCTTGCCGTCCTTCAGGTTCATAAACTTCTGGATAATGTCCATCATACTGTCCTTCTGAAAGACATTCTCCCAAAGATATGCCGTCGGATAACCGTTGGGGTTTGCCGGATTGCCCTTGCCGCCGTCGTTTCCGGCTCCGTTGGAGCCTTGGTTAAAGGGCAGGAAATAGGTGTTCTTTCCGGCGAGTTTTGTGGTCATCCACCCCTCGGTGTGATCCACGCAGAAATAGGCCAGAATACGCTTGTTGAACTGGAAGCAAAGCTCCCGCGGGTCGCGGTCATACATCCACTGCCGTTTGGCGTCGTCCACCGTTTGTCCGGTGTACTGGTTTTTCAGCTCGAAGGCGAACACCGGGATGCCGTTGAGCACCAGCACCATATCCACGCTCTTTTTCGTGTCAGCAGAGAAGTACCACTGGCGATAGCACTCGACGGTGTTGGCCGCCCACTGGGCGACCGCCACCTGATTCAAGGCAGACTCCGGCTTGAAATAGCACACCCGAAAACGCAGACCACGGTGCTTGAAACCGTGGCGCAGGACAGAGAGCAGACCTTCCGTCTCGCAGGCGGTGTTGAACGCCGTGCAGAATTTCCGCACCGGGTCCACCTGATTGGCGTTTTCAAAACGCGCCCATTCTTTGGGCTGGGTGCGCTGAACAAAGTCGATCAGGGTATGCACATAGAGCCCCTGTTTCGCGTCATAGGTATCCGCGCCCTTGGTATATCCGCCCGCCGGGGAGAGAAAGAAGGATTCTATATCCGCTTCAAAGCGTTTTTCGGTGGTAATCATAGTTCGTTCCCCTTATGTAAAGTTATCCTCTGTTGTGCTTGTTGAAATACGCAGCGATAACTGCACAAAACTCTGCCGTTGCCTGCTGCTGATAGGCAGGCTCGATTTTGTCGCAGCCGTCCAGAAAATCAGACAGTGCCTTCGCTGTGTCCTGTACCTGCTTGACCTGCGAAAAATGGTGCTCCGCCTGTGCCTGCCGCTGGATATAGTCATAGTTCCAAATGTTGTAGAACTGGTTCATTTATACAACCTCCTTTTTGCCTGTCACATACTCGTAAATCAGGGATTTCTTGTAGTTTTCGATTTCAGTAAGCAGGTTCTCTTTTTTTTGAATCAAGCGATCCATCTGAATTACAATTCCATCGATATAGTCAACAATTTCATTCTGTTCCTCTAATGGCGGCATTACCGCTCCAAATACACCTAATTTCGCAAAATTTCTAAAGTCACTGGAACGAATACGCACACCATTGGATAAATCCATAAGAATGTTGCCGTAAGCCATACTCCTCAAAAAATACATAAAAAAGCGATTGTTTCCAGCTGTTTTACAGGTGTGAACAACTGGCGTTGTTTTTCCGCGACTATCTGAGCAACCAATTGCTCCGGCAAACGCATCCATGCCGTGAATAACTAAATCGCCCTTATCTACACCGTGATAACCGTGTTCCGTAAACGAAACTGTAAATCCATCCTCACGTCTATTTTTCCGAAGAGTTACCTCTCCATCTCGAAAGCAAGTTATAATCTCATCATTGGGAAGCACTTCTTTCTCTTGAGGGAAAATCACATTCTTAATTCGGCAAACCGTCCAATTTAGTGGGCAAGTTCCAATCCACTCAATGCCGCTGTTCTTCATCGGCCTATCCCCACGGATGCCCCTGGTGACTGCCTGCGTAATGACCGCCTGCTTCAGCTTTTTGTATTCTTCAATGGACGCACGGGTCTTTTCCAATACCGCGTCAATTTCGGCGCATTGCGCGTCTAAAAATGCTACAATGCGTTTTTGCTCATAAATGCTTGGAAATGGATGTGGGATATTCAAAAGCTCTTTGACGCTTAAAGAACTTCTTACCCCGTTGTCTCCCATTTGATTAAATATTTCTCTTTGCCACATAGAAAGAAAATGATACATACTATAACGCACTACCAAATCTTTTACTCTGCTTTGCTGAGAAAGAACAATATATGCGGGAGAAACGATTCCAGTATACGGAGACAATCCAACCCGACTTGTAGCCACATTTTCTAAATCAATCAGTTTGAATACCAGTTCACCTTTTTTTAATATTTGATACCCGCTAAATTTTTCTGGCTGAAGACCAACGCTGTCTTCTTTTGAGCGTTTAATTACGCCATTAAGAGTTAATGCCAAACGTTCAAACTCGTCTGCCCGATCTCCAGCAATTTCTTTAGCACTACAATATAAACTCTTTGTCCTAACAATTTCCCAATCCTGCGGTATAGCCCCAATCCACTCAATCCCGCTGTCTTTCATTTCACGCATCTGCCGTCAGCCCTCCTTATGGAACAGTGTGTTCAGGCTGTCGGCAATTTCGCGCTCCAGCGTTTGAATCCGCTCCACAATGTCGTCCACCGGCTCCGGCGGCTGATACTCATAGAAATAGCGGGTCATCGGAATCTCATAGCCCACCTTGGTCTTGCTCTTGTCGATCCACGCATCCGGAGCGTAGGGCAGGACTTCCCGGGCAAAGTAGGCGTCAATATCCTGCACCAACGGCACATTTTCGGTGTCCCGCAGGGCAGCGTCCGCCACCGGCTTGCCCCGCTTCATCACGATCTCGCCGTTTTCGTCCCGCTGCGGGCGCTCCACAACGATTTTGTTGTAGCCGAACTCCTCACTGCCGAAGATTTTGCTCTCGCAGTACACGCCGGACTTGTCCCCATACACGGCATTGTTCCGGTATTCGCCGTAGGCCTGCACGATCAGTTCCCGGCAGTGGTCGCTGATGTCGTTGCGCTTGGTGCCGATGGATTTGCGGCGCTGCTCGTAGCAGTGGGAAGCGTCGATGAGCTGCACCTTGCCGCAACGGTAGGCGGGCTTATCCTTGCACAGCACCCAGATATAGGTGGAAATGCCGGTGTTCATAAACTGGTCGGTGGAAAGCTGAATAATGGCGTCCAGCCAATCGTTTTCCAAGATATACTGCCGGATATTGCTGGGGCCGCTCCCGGCGTCACCTGCAAACAGCGGCGAGCCGTTCTGAATGATCGCCATTTTGCCGCCCGGTGCCAGTTTAGAAAGGCCGTTGAGCACGAAAAGCTGCTGTCCGTCGCTGATTTTCGGCAGACCGGGTGCAAAGCGCCCCAGCTCGCCCTTGGCGGCTTCGGCCTCCACCGCCTTCTGTTCCCGCTTCCAGTCGATGCCGAAGGGCGGGTTGGAAATGCAGTACCGGAAGGTGAAGCCCGGGAACTGATCGTCGGAGAGCGTGTCCCCGAACCGCATATTATTGGGGTCGCCGCCCCGGATCATCATATCCGCCTTTGCAATGGCGAAGGTGGAGGGGTTAAACTCCTGCCCGAAGCAGGTCACCTCCACATCGCTGTTCAGCTCGTGGATGCGTTCCTCCATACAGGAAAGCATCTGCGAGGTGCCCATCGTCATGTCGTACACGGTCACATTGCCGTCATCCAGCTTGGCATCGCACAGCAGCAGGTCGGTCATCAGGTAGATGATGTCCCGGCTGGTGAAGTGCGCTCCGGCCTCCTCGCCAAAGGACTCGGAGAAGCGTTTGACAAGATCCTCAAAGATATAGCCGCAATCCACGGCGCTGATCTTGTCCGGGCCGAGGTAACCCTTTGGCGAGTTGAACTCCTTGATGACCAGATACAGGCTGTTGCACTCCACCATACGGCGGATGATGTTGTCAAAATCAAACTTGGCCAGCACATCCTGCACATTGCTAGAGAATCCTGCCAGATAGTCTCGGAAATTCGCTTCAATGTTGTCCGAGTCAGCCAGCAGGCTCTCAAATGTGAAACGGCTGGTGTTATAGAACTGATAGCCGGAGGCACGGGTCAGGAAACCGTCAATGACCGCCAGCTTCTTGACTTTTTCATATTGCTCGATTACCGCATCGTGGGTGGGCAGCAGGCAGTCGTGGAACCGCTTGACCACCGTCATCGGCAGGATCACAAGTCCATATTCGTGGGGCTTGAACGGCCCGCGAAGCACATCCGCCACATTCCAGATCATCGTGGCCTTTTCCTGTATATTCACGCCCACGGCGCTGCTTTTTTCGTTAACCATTGCTTTCTCTCCTCATCCTACCGTCACTTCGACCTTTTTGCCGCTGAATGCTACGCCGTATTTATAAATCGTTTTGACCCCGGCAGTCGTCAGCTCGGTTTCGTATTTCTTATCGTTGATCTGCTGCAAGGCCGTCTCGGACAGCTTTTTCAGCTTTTCATCGCTGCAATTCTTTTCCGCTTTCAGCTCGATCAGGATGCCCGGAAGTCCCTTTTTCGTGGGCTTCAACTGAATGTCATAGCGCCCGTCGCCGGATTCCCGGTTGGAGGTCACGAAAGCGCCGCCCAGCAGGGCGCACAGTCCCAGCATAAAGCCGTGGTAGAAGTTCTCCCCGGCAGTATCGAAGGAGCTGACCGACTGGGTCAGCAACGTCTGAATCTGCGCTTTCAGCCGTGCGTTATCGCCGGAGAAGATGGCCTCCTGAACAGAAATCGCCGTGGACGGCGGGATCAGGTTCTCCAACCGCTGCAAAATTTCCTTGTTATACACCAGAGAAATCTCTCGGTTGGGCAGGGAGACCTCGCACATAAAATCTCCGCTGAAGGAGGGCGTGGTTTTCAGCGCCTTCAGATAGCCGGTCACCAGCAGGAAGCTGTAAATGGTGGAGGGATTACGCTTGATCTGCGGATAGATCACGCCGGTGTCGATAAAGGTGGTGAAGGTCTCGCCGTTGACCAGAGAGGTCAGCCGGTTATAAATCTCCTCGTCCGCCTGCGCAAGCACTTCCCCGATAATATCGTTGCTGCCGGTGGAGACCCAGAAGGGTCTCGGCTCACACTCGTTGCTGAAGTAGTTGACCACCGACCACGGGTTGAAAATCTCCGTCTTGCCGAAGCGGTAGCCGTCGTACCACTGGCAAATTTCGTCGTACTTATCGGCAGCGCCGTAGTATTCCGCCATCTCCATCACCTCGTCGGCGGTGAAGCCGAAGTAGGCGCTGTATTTGTTGTCCAGCACGGAGTTGATGGATAGGTTATTCATCCCGCTGAAGATACTCTCTTTTGCCACCCGCAGAATGCCGGTGAGGAAGCCGAAGGACAGGTGCTGATTATCCTTGAACCCGCCGGAAAACAGGTTCCGCATAAACCGGATGACCTTGTCATAATAGTCCTTCTGATAGCCCTGCTGGATGGGGGTATCGTACTCGTCGATGATGATGATGGGCGCAACGGCATAGTGCTTGTGCAGCATAGCGGACAGATCCAGCAGTGCCGAAGCCAGTTCTACCTCGCTGACCTTGCCGTCCGCCAGCTTTTCATAGGTCTTTTTGCTGTACTCGTCGCATTTATCGCTGGTCAGCAGCTCCTTGTGCCTCCGGGTCTCCTTTGCGAAAATATCCCGAATGGCCGCAAAGGTTTCCTCCCAAGTGTCGAACTTCACATCCTTGAAGGTCAGGAAGATCACAGGGTACTTGCCCTGATAATCCCGGTACTTCTGGCCGCAGGCCCAGATCTTCTTATCCCGGAAGTAGACGGAAGTATCCTTGTCGCTCTTTTCAAAGTAAGTGCGCAGCATATCCATATTCAGCGTCTTGCCGAAGCGGCGAGGACGGGTGAACAGCGTCACCATCGGACGTTCGTCGATAAAGTCCTTAATCATCATCGTCTTGTCGATGTAGTAGTATTCCGACGATGCAAGGCAATAGTTGGACACGCCGATGGGCAGGGGCAGCTTCGGCGCGCGCTCCGTCTTGCGGAAAGCGCCCGTCTTGAGCCGCTGATCCGCCGGCTTCTTCGTATCAGCCGGGATCAGCCAACGATTGCCCTGCTTTTTCGCACCGGCGATTCTCCCATTCTTGCAGAGCGTCGCAACTCTCCGCTCCGTTATATTCCAGCGCACTGCTGCCTCTCTTACTGAGATCATTTCAGCCATAGTGGATACCTCCACGCATAAAATCACAAGTACATTATACCCAAGCAAAAGAACAATGTCAACAGAGCTCGGAACAATGTCATCGCAAAGCAGCATTGTTCTTTTCCGCACAAGAGAGATGCCCTTCGGCGTGGTCTGTCTCTGTCTTCTTCGGGGCGTCCATCCAGCAATCCGCGCCTTTATACGTTCCTCCGCGTGGTTCTCCCCGATGGTCTTAGACCGGGTAAATCGCTCCTGACCTTCAGCGCGGAAGGAGATATATTGGCCGGTCTTGATTTCATAACCGTCTTCCCGCATGAGCCGCAGAAAGTCATCGCACAAGCCGATCGATGGTCTGCTTGAGTGCCGGAAGCGTATTGATAACGCATTTCGTCCGTCACTTCAAAGTCACTGACCTACCAGCCGCTTTTGATCAAACAGACCTACGCGATCCAATCGTTCACTTTAATGCACTAGATACATCTAAGTCTGATATTTCAATCAATACCTAAATCCACCAAGAAGGCGGAAAGCGCATGTTCATGCTTTCCGCCTTCTTCTACATTCTGAGCGTTGTGGTGGGCAAGATCGTTCCTGCCGTTCACTCCTATGCGTGGATGATCATTCTGGTCGCGCTGTCCAAGGCGTTCGGCTTCATCCCGGAGAAGTTTGAGAAAGCCGCGCAGCAGTGGAGCCAGTTCGTTATGAAGAACTGGACGAGCGCCCTGCTGGTCGGCATCGGCATCTCCATGATCGACCTCGGCGCCGTCATCAGCACATTCTCCCCGCTTTACATGCTGCTCGTTCTGGTCATCGTGGTCTGCGTATCCATCGGCGCCGGTATCGGCGGCTACCTCGTCGGTTTCTACCCCGTCGAATCCGCCATTACCGCCGGTCTTTGCACCACGAACATGGGCGGCACGGGCGACATCGCCGTGCTGTCGGCGGCAAAGCGCATGGAGCTTCTGCCCTTTGCTCAGATCGCAACGCGCATCTGCGGCGCGCTGATCCTGATCGTGGCGAGTATCCTGACCAAGGTGCTCCTGTAAAACGCCATTCTCCTTTCTGCGGTACAGCCGCGTTTCCCTTAACACAAACCCCCGCATCTGCCGGTCCTTCTCCCGGTCGATGCGGGGTTTGTATTTCATTGCTCCCGATTCAATCAGAGGTTTCTGTATTTTGCTAAAACCAGAAACCGCACGGGCACATCGCTTAGAGCACCTTATCGAGAAATTCCTTCGCTCTGGCCGATTTCGGCGTGGAGAAGAACACATCCGGAGGCGCGTCCTCGATCAGCGTGCCCTCGTCGAGGAAGCAGATGCGGTCGGACACCTCGCGGGCAAAGCCCATTTCGTGCGTGACAAGAATCATCGTCATGCCCGTCTCCGCCAGCTTCTTGATGACGTCCAACACTTCCTTGACCATTTCCGGGTCCAGCGCCGAGGTCGGCTCGTCAAAGAGCACGATGTCCGGCGACATCGCCAGCGTGCGCGCAATGGCAACGCGCTGCTTCTGCCCGCCCGAGAGTTTGCTCGGATAAGCGTCGATCTTCGGGAGCATCCCGACATCGTTGAGCAACGCGCGCGCCTTCTCAATGGCGGCCTCGCGGGATACCTTGTTCACCTTCATCGGCGCGTAAATCATGTTCTCCAACACCGTCATGTGTGGAAAGAGGTTGAAATGCTGGAAAACCATGCCTACCCGGCGGCGCACGGAATAGGTATCTTCAAAATGGTCCTTGACGATCTGCTTCATCATGCGATTGTAAGCACCGCCCTCGTGCGGCTTGAGCAGGTCTTCCTTTTTGATTTTCATGATGGCGGGCTCATCGTCCATCCCCTCGGCGCGCAGAGCTGCATAGGTATGCGATGTGCGGATCACATCCCAGTGCAGATAGGGGTCGGGCGGGGTGATGAGTTTGCCCTCGACCCAGATTTCGCCGTAGGTCGGCTTTTCCAGAAGGTTGATCGAGCGCAGCAGCGTCGATTTTCCGCTGCCCGAAGGCCCGATGATGGAGATGATATCCCCCTGCTCGACGTTCAGGCTCACGCCGCGCAGCACATGCAGCGCGCCGAAATCCTTGTACAGCCCTTTAACCTCGATCACTTGCGTTCACCTTCTTTTCAAGCGCCTTGCCCAAGATGGAAAGCCCCAGCACCAGCACATAATAGAACACCGAAATGGCAAAAAACGGCTCGAATGCGCGATATGTGCGCGATTGAATCTGCTGGCCGACGCAGAGGATATCCACCAGTCCGATGGAGGCGATGAGCGTCGTGTTTTTCAGCAGGCTGATAAACTCGTTCACCAGACTGGGCAGCACGCTCTTGATGGCCTGCGGAAGGATGATATCCTTCATCATCGACGGATAATGCACGCCCAGCGCCATGGCGGCCTCGTATTGACCGATATCAATCGCGCCGATGCCGCCCTTGAGGCTTTCAGAAATATACGCGGCGGAGTTCATGGCAAAGACGAGCGTGCCGGCCTGAAAGGCGGTGAAACGCACGGGCAGCACGAGCGGAATGCCGAAATACATCATAAAGACCTGAACCAGCAGCGGCACACCGCGGAAGACGGACGTGTAGAAGAACGCGAACCATTGCAGCGGCTTAAAGGTTGAAATCTTGCACAGCGAAAGCGGCACCGAGATCACAAGCCCCAGAATCAGCGAGAAGACGGTTGTTTTCAGTGTGACCAGCAGCGCACTGCCGAACGCGGGCAGCCAGTCGAGGATGATCGAAAAATCTAACTGCATGGTTTCCGTTCCTTCCTAATGAACCGATATCGTTTATGCGGTACAGATGCGGGCGGCGATCAGTACAGCCACTGGTGAATCATTTCATCCAGCTTGCCGGATTGCTTGAGCTGCGCCAGCGCCTCGTTGAATACGGGCACCAGTTCGCTGCCCTTGGGGAAGGCCATGCTATATTCGTCGGCACGCGCGTCCTCGAGCGGGAAATACTTGAGCATCGGCTCGCCTTTGTCGTTGAGCATCGTGGTGGCCAGCTTTTTGGAACCGTTGATGCTCGTCAGACCGGCAACCACGCCGTCCGTCCCTTCCGCAACCGCCGTGCCGACGGCCGCCTGACCCTGATACGTCTTCAGCGTCGCGCCCTCGATGCCTTCGATGAGCATCTCGTAGTTGGTGCCCTGCGAGCAGCAGACGATCTGGTTCTTCAAATCGTCAAACGAGGCGATATCAGAATCGACCTTCGTTACGCAGCCGACGACGGCGGTGCAATACACGTCGGAGAAATCGACGATCTGCGCGCGCTCCTCGGTGTAGGACATTCCGGAGATGACCATATCCACGCTCTTGGCCTGCAGAGAGCCGACCAGAGAGGAAAAGCTCATCGGGACGATTTCAAAATCGAATCCCAGCATATCCGAGAGTTCCTTGATGATGTCGATGTCCAGTCCTTCATAGCCGCATTCCTCGGTTTCGGAGACCGTTTCGAAGAACATGAAGTTCGGGCTCAACGCGATGGTCAGCTTCTTGCCTGCCAGCGGCTTGGCTTCTTCTGCCGCAGCGAGGGCGGCGCTCATCATCAGAAGGATGCAAAAGAGAAGAGAGAGCATTTTTTTCATTTTGGTTTTCCTCCGTTCGTTTTGTTGATGGGTTTGTGTTTCGATGGATGCATAATAATACAAGTTTTTCCGGATGTCAACACCTATTTTTCATTTTTATGCATATAAATCAAAAAAGCAATCCGATTATGCAGGATTATTTGGATGAATTTTGAAATATGATGTATATTTACGAGTTCCATATTGCATTTTCCCCGCGAACGTGGTATCTTTTCTCTTGCAGATTTTCATCAATGAGGAGGAACAAAAAACATGAAGCTATGGGGCGGGCGCTTCGCCAAGGAAACCAACGAAATGGTCGATGAATTCAACGCATGTATCGGGTTCGGTTCCCGCTTATATGAACAGGATATTCTGGGTTCCATTGCCCATGCCACCATGCTCGGCGAGCAGAACATCATCCCGCAGGAGGACGCAGCGAAGATCGTCGAGGGGCTCAAGGGGATTCTTGCCGACGCGAAGGCGGGTAAAATTCAATGGTCCACCGAGGCGGAAGACATTCATATGAATGTCGAAACCATTCTCACCGAGCGGATCGGCGAAGCGGGCAAGCGCCTGCATACCGGCCGCAGCCGGAACGACCAGTGCGTGCTCGATACGCGCATGTACGCGCGCGAAACGTGCGTGGAAACCCGTGCCCTGCTCGATGAGCTGATTGAGACGCTGCTCGATCTTGCGCAGGCGCACCTGAACACGGTCATGCCCGGCTACACACACCTGCAACGCGCGCAGCCCGTCACGCTCGCGCATTATATGATGGCCTACGTTCAAATGTTTCTGCGCGACCGCAAGCGTTTTCAAAACGCATTTGATTCCGCCAACGTCATGCCGCTGGGCTCCGGCGCGCTCGCCGCGACGACATATCCGCTCAACCGCCAGCGCGTGGCCGAGCTGCTCGATTTTCCAGCCATTACGCAAAACAGCTTGGACGGCGTGAGCGACCGCGATTTCATCCTCGATTATCTCTCCGCCGCCTCCATCTGCATGATGCATCTGAGCCGCTTCTGCGAGGAATTGATTCTCTGGAGCTCCTCCGAGTTCCATTTTGTTGAGATGGACGATGCGTTTTCCACAGGCTCATCCATCATGCCGCAAAAGAAAAACCCGGACGTCGCCGAGCTGCTGCGCGGCAAAACCGGCCGCGTCTACGGCGATTTGATCGCCCTGCTGACGGTGATGAAGGGGATTCCGCTCGCCTATAATAAGGATATGCAGGAGGACAAAGAGCCCTTTTTCGACGCACGCGATACGCTTCTCAAGAGCCTGCCCGTGTTCACCGCCATGCTCCGCACGATGACCTTCCGTGAGGATATCATGGAGGCGGGCGCGGCCGGCGGCTTCACCAACGCCACCGACTGCGCGGATTATCTCGTCAAAAAGGGCGTTGCCTTCCGCGACGCGCACCGGGTCGTCGGCGAGCTTGTGGCGTACTGCATCAAAGCAAATGCCGCGTTGACGGATCTCTCTCTTTCCGAATTCAAGGCGTTCCACCCTGCCTTCGAGCAGGATGTTTACGACGCCATGAGCCTCAAGGCCTGCGTTGAAGGGCGCTCGATTCCCGGCGGGCCCGCGCCTGCCGCCGTGCAGGCTTCGATCGACGAAGCGAGGAAACAGGTGAAGGCCGGAAGCATCGCGTAATTTGAGCGCACGTCGTGGCGCGGGATGATTGAGTCGTTCCACTGCGTCAGCGCACAGGAACGATTCATATATAAAAGCCGAGAGGCGTCGCATTTTTCTGTGATATGTACCCCCAATACCGGACACCCGGTATTGGGGGTATATATCATAATCCCCCGGTACAGAAAAGCCGTGGTTCCCAGCACGCACACTGCCGAGAACCACGACTTCATTTCTTCTGATCAGGGGAGCAGATCGTCATCCAACCGCAGGCTGTTGGCCTTTGCCATTTCCATCAGCGAATCGTAACGATTTTCGCGGATTCCGTTCTGCAGTTTGCCTGTTTTCTGGATTCCGGTTTTTCAAGTACTATGGTTTACAGACTGTCCGCCCGATTTTACAGTTTGAGGAAACCAGCAGCGGAATCCGCATCCAGATACAGATCCCAATGCGGATGGCTCTTCATGATCGTGGCAGGCACCATGTTGTTGATGTCCTGTGCCAGCGTGTTCTTGATGGCCTCGGCCTTGACCGCATGCGGCACAACGGTGACGATGCACCGGCTGCTCATAATCTGCTTCACGCACATGGAGATGGCCTGCTTGGGCACATCGTCGATGGTTGCAAACCAGCCCTCGCCAACCTGCTGCTTGCGGCAGCGCTCGTCAAGCGTGACGACCTTATAGGCCGCCTCGGTGTCAAAATCAGCGGGCGGATCGTTAAACGCGATATGTCCGTTTTCGCCGATGCCGATCACGCCGACGTCGATCGGCGCTTCCTTGACGCGATGGGAGATATAGTCGATGTTGGCCGCCACGTCACCTTCGCCGTTGACAAACACAGCCTCCTTGAGCGGAACCCGATTGACGAAACGCTCGGTGAGGTACTTACGGAAGCTGGCGATATGGGTGATCGGCAGGCCGACGTATTCATCCAGATGGAACATCGTCACTTTCGTGAAATCGACGGGCATTTTCGTCAGCGCATCCATCATTTCAAACTGGGAAGCGCCCGTGGAGAGCAAAAGACGCGCCTCACCCTTTTCCGCGATGGTCTCGTTCAGCTTGGCGGCGATCAGCTTGGCGGCTTCCTCGCCCATTTCCTGCGTGGTTTTGTAGACATGAATGTTCATTTTGGTACCTCCTGCTTAATGCGAAGTTATTTCATGGCCGTCAACAAAGACGCGCCGTGTCAGCAATTTTTCATCGAGCAGCACGAGATCGGCGCGCTTGCCGACGGCGATGCTGCCGATTTCGTCATCCTTATGAATCAGCCGCGCCGGATGCAGGGACGCCATGTTGACCGCTTCATGCAGCGGCAAGCCGGCTTTCTGCACCATCGTTCGGACGAGCCGATCCGTCGTCGCGACGCTTCCGGCAAAGCCGGAATGATCCATCATATTGGCGATGCCGCCCGAAATCATCACCGGCATGCCGTGGCTTCGGCTGCCCAGTATGGACGGCCCCTCCGGCATGCCCGCGCCGCGCATGCTGTCCGTAACCAGAGAAATCTGGCGGTTGTTTTTCGTTTTGAGGATGAGGCGAAGCAGCTCGGGCGGCAGATGAATGCCGTCGGCAATGATCTCCACATCCAGCTCGTCAAACAGGTACGCGCACTCCACAACACCCAAAACGCGGTGCCCCATTCGGCGGGTGATGGTGGACATGCCTGAGTACAGATGCGTGACATGGGTGAAGCCATGCTTTAAGCTCTCCTTCACGGTCTCATAATCCGCGTTGCTGTGGCCGATGGAGGCGATGATGCCGCGTGCTTTCAGCTCGTCGCCCAGCGCCATCGCGCCATCCAACTCGGGCGCAATGGACCAGCGCAGCATATGGCCGTTGCTGCGGCGCAGAATTTCCATATAGTGCTCTTTTTTCGGGGCGACGAGGTATTCCGGCGGCTGAGCGCCCGCTTGCGCGGCAGAGAAGTACGGCCCCTCCAGATGGAAGCCCGCGAGATGCGGCATATTCTCTTTTTCCTGCAAGGCGATCTCGTAATTTTCGAAAAAGCGAAAAAGCTCCTCGTCGGAGGAGGTGAGCGTCGTCGGGGCGATGGTGGTTGTGCCGTGCGCCAGATGTGCGCGCGCAGCGCAGAGAATATCA
>OLSP01001468.1_pt1 | contig 21549 bp, 25 predicted proteins | sample 1672941 | NCBI WGS metagenome assembly OLSP01 (sample SAMEA3136739, study PRJEB25190) | human gut metagenome | reverse complement strand
TTATACAGGATTCACTATATGAAAGTGACTTTGATAAATTGATGAATGATATGGAGAAGGATGGTACTACTCATTAGTACCACAAAATTTCTAGTTGCAGAATTAGTGGTTGCAGATTATAATTTCTTTAGGTGGACTTGCAAACCATCAGATGATTATTCGCTGAATAGTAAACAAACCTGCAAGCCACTGGAACTACACACAATAATGACAATATAGCAATGGTACTGGATTGGTACTAAAAATGTGTGGAACGAAGAATAATGAGTGGAAAAGATGCTGATTATCAATACAAGATAGTATAGATAATTGCATTAAAATAACTTGAATCAAACCAAACTTTGCGAGTTTGAATAACACTTGGTAAAAAAGCATTATTTTATGCAGGGTATGTCTTGTCTTCAAGACATACCCTGCATTTGTGTTTTAAAAGCCATCATGCTAAAATGGGATACATAGTGACAGGCAAAAGGAGGTTTTACCATGTATTATGTACCGGATGGCACAAAGCAGTGCGGATATTATGAATGTAAAAAGTGCGGGAATCGGTTTCTGTCCTTGCAGACGATGACGCGGATTCCCTGCCCGGATTGTGCATCGGAGATTGATTATGAGATCGGGCCGGATGAAACGCTTGCGGACGTGACAGATACGGCAGTGCTTCTGCAGAAAATCGAGGGCGAGGAGGAAGTGGCGAAAATGGATGTGCTCTTAAGCCTTGCGATTACCGGCGGAGACTTTAACTGGATTTAAGAAAAGATAGAACGGGCAGTGGCTGAAACAAATAAGACACAGAACAGGAGCGGTGACAGAGGTGGAACGGACAACGGTAAAAAAGAATAAATATGAGATTGATATGTGCAATGGAACGATTATGGACAAATTGATTTCCTTCTCGCTGCCGCTCATGCTGTCGGGTATTTTACAGCTGATGTTCAATGCTGTAGATATTATCGTGGTGGGCAGGTTTTCCGGCAGCCAGGCGCTGGCAGCGGTGGGATCGACCAGTGCGCTCATCAACGTGTTCACGAATCTGTTTATCGGAATTTCGCTAGGGGCAAATGTACTGACGGCGCGTTTCTATGCGGCGGGGCGTGAGAAAGAGGTGTCTGAGACCGTACATACCGCGATAACCCTGGCACTGGTCAGTGGAATTGTCATGGCGCTGGTGGGACTTGTTTTTTCCAGGGGAGCGCTGGCGCTGATGGGGACACCGGACGACGTCATCGGGCTGTCGGCACTTTATATGCGGATTTATTTTCTGGGAATGCCGTTTTTCATGCTCTACAATTATGGCGCGGCGATCCTGCGCGCCGTCGGGGACACGAAGCGTCCGCTGCTGTTTTTGATGATTGCGGGAGTTATCAACGCGTGCTTGAATATGGTGCTGGTCATTGTGTTCAAGCTCGGCGTTGCCGGTGTGGCGATCGCCACGGTGATCTCGCAGATGATTTCCTGTGTGCTGGTGCTGCGGTGCCTCTGCCGGTCGGAGAGCAGTTACCGGCTGCGTTTTTCCGAGCTTGGCATGAAAGGGTACTACTTGAAGCAGATCTTTTCGGTCGGCGTTCCGGCAGGAATCCAGAGTACGGTCATTAACTTTTCCAATGTGCTCCTGCAGTCCTCGGTCAATTCGTTCGGATCGACGGCGATGGCAGGCTACACGGCGGCAAACAATCTGCTCGGCTTCTTGTATGTCTCGGTGAACTCCATCACACAGGCGTGCATGAGCTTTACCAGCCAGAATTACGGCGTTGGAAAATTAAAGCGCATGGATCGCGTGCTGGCAGACTGCATGATCTTATCGGTCGTGGTCGCTGTAGTTTTGGGATGCATCTGCTATGGGTTCGGACCGGAAATTTTACAGATCTACACGGAGGATGCCGAGGTAATTGCGTGCGGTATGGAGATCCTTGCATACACGACGATCACCTATTTTCTTTGCGGCTGGATGGATTTGTTCCCGGGGGCGCTGCGCGGCATGGGATATTCTGCGGTGCCGATGGTGTTGTCGGTCATCGGAACGGTCGGCACGAGAGTGGTGTGGATCTTTGGCATTTTCCCATATCACAGATCACTGGCGATTCTGTTTATTTCTTATCCGGCGTCATGGATTATCACCATTATTTTACAAGTCGTCTGCTTTTACTTTGTGAGACGGAGAGTGCACCGGAGAAGCCAGACGCCTGCCGGGCAGGAAGGCTGAGTCTGGAATTGGCAGGAATCCCAGCGGAAAGTGGCAGAAAACATGCCGGAGACCTACCGGATCGAGGAAAAAGCCCAATTCCGGGAATCCAATAGGAAATCCAGATCATAGCCCTGCCCATATAACTACACGGAGACAACGATGGAAGCATATTATTACAGCAAAATGGACAAAACAAAGCAGGCGGCATATCATGCGATGCTGCAGGGACTATTGGCGTTGGAGGATGCCATTCCGATGCCGCGCCTTGAGGCGGAGGATCTCTATCAGGTATTTTTCCTGCTGCGGCTGGATCATCCGGAGATTTTCTGGGCGACCGGCTACAAGTACCGGTATTATCCGGAGTCGGCGAACCTTGTGTTCCTGCCGGAATACCTCTTTGAAAAAGGCAAGATCAGAGAGCACCAGAAGGCGATGAAGGCGCGGGTGGAAAAACTGGCGCGCGCGGCGCAGAATCTCTCCGAGTGGGAGAAAGAAAAATACGTCCATGACTTTATCTGCGAAAACGTGCACTACGATAAGCTGAAAAAGCCGTATTCCCATGAGATCATAGGTCCTCTCGGACAGGGTGTGGGCGTCTGTGAGGGAATCGCAAAGTCAGTAAAGGTGCTTTGCGATGCGCTTGGCGTCTGGTGCGTGATTGCTCTGTGCGGAAACTGCCCAGAGAAGGGGATCAAATACCGCCATACGTGGAACATTGTAAAAATCGGCGGGCAGTATTATCATCTGGATGCCACATTTGACAACACGCTCGGTGCGGGAGCACAGATCCGGTACGATTATTTCAATCTCTGCGACAAGAGCGTATTCCGGGATCATCAGCCCCTGATCGCGCCTGCGCCGGAATGTACGGATGCACAGCATTTTTATTATCGGGAGAAAAAGCTTTCCTTCACGAAGGTGGAGGATGTCTATAAACGTGCGCTTCAGACAGCAAAAAAAGGAAAAACGTTTACCTTTCACTGGAGGGGCGGGTATCTCACCAGGGAGGTCTTGGGGGAACTGTTAGAACAGATTTCCGCGGCCGGCAGGGAGCGAGGAAAAAGCGCCAGAGTCAGTGTGAACTGGCAGCAGGCGGTGCTCCGGTTCGATTATGTGGAGGCGGGCAGTGCGCCGGAGGCGAGTGTTGTGATGGAAGAAGCAAATGAGGGAGAAAAAGAATGACGGAAGACTTACTGGAACAGATTCAGAGAAAAGACGCGGCGGCGTTTACACACGGAGGGAAATTTCATGCAGACGATGTGTTTTCCGCGACGCTGCTGCTTTACCTGAATCCGGAGATTGTAATTACGCGCGGCAACAGGGTGCCGGAGAATTTTGCCGGGATCGTGTTTGACATCGGAAGAGGACGGTACGATCATCATCAGAAAGACAGCCGGGTGCGGGAGAACGGTGTGCCCTATGCGGCGTTCGGACTGCTGTGGGAGGAACTCGGGGGAGCAATCCTCGGGGAGGAGCTGGCGGCGGAATTTGACGAGGCGTTTGTACAGCCGTTGGATAATAACGACAACACCGGGGAGAAAAACGAGCTGGCGACGCTCATTGGCAATTTTAACCCGGCATGGGATGCGCAGGGCGGAAGCGACGCCGCCTTTTTTCAGGCGGTCAGCGTGGCGGGCATGATTCTTGAAAATAAATTCGAGCGCTATCGCGGAAATGAGCGCGCAGACCGTCAGATCGAGGAAGTGCTGGCGGCGCATGAGCGTGCCGTAGTGTCCGGGGAGACGGCGGAGCGCGATGCCGCGATTCTGATATTGCCCTATTTTATCCCGTGCCAGAAACGCCTGTCGGAGACCGGGATTGCGTTTGTGATTTTCCCGTCGAACCGGGGCGGATACTGTATCCAGCCGCAGAAGCGGGAGTATTCTCTCCATTATAAGTGCAGCTTCCCGGAATGCTGGCTCGGACTGGAAAAGGAGGAACTGGCGGAGGCATCAGGTTTAGAGAGCGCCGTTTTCTGCCATAAGGGTGGATTTCTCATGACGGTCGGGGAACTTTCCGATGCAGTAGAGGCATGCCGGATCAGTCTGGACAGCTTTAAGGAGGAGAAGGCGTTTGTAAACGTGGGCGGCGGAGAGACAGCGGATGAACTTTTAAGAGAACTGCCGGGGATGGCGGAAGCGCAGATCTATCACATGCCGTTGCCAGAGCTGCCGAAACTGGAACAGGACGGCAGTTACGGTGAAGTGGCGATGGAAAAAGCAGACTGGAAGCTTCGGAACAAGGATTATGTGAAACAGATCCTGCAGTGCCGTCCGGAGGCCGTTTACGTCGAGGGGGATATATTTGCGGCATATCCGGTGGTGCATCTGCTCCGGAAAAAGCACGTGCCGGTGCTTGCCATGGCGGAGCGCGGCGGGGAGCGGATTCTCGTGCGGATTCCGTCCGGTTCCTAGATGGGACTTGTAGAAGACAAGCGAAAAGTGCTATGATTCTTATGCAATGTGGAATATGCTTTCAGGAATTTCTGCTTCCGGCGAAGAGGCAGGAAAATCAGATAGACATACCAAGGAGGAATGGACAATGGCTTGTACAACGATTTTAGTGGGAAAAAAAGCATCATATGATGGATCAACGATGATTGCGCGCAACGACGATTCGGGTTCGGGACATTTTACACCGAAGAAATTTGTGGTCGTGCATCCGGAGGAACAGCCGCGACACTACGAGTCTGTGATTTCACATGTGAAGATCGAGCTGCCGGAGCAGCCGATGCGCTACACGGCGGTGCCGAATGCGGTCGACGGGAAAGGTATCTGGGCGGCAAGCGGCGTGAATGAGGCGCATGTTGCCATGACGGCGACGGAGACGATCACCTCGAATCCGCGCGTGCTCGGCGCGGATCCGCTGGTGGTGTATCAGAAGGAAGAGAACGGTCAGCCGGAGATCTGCGGAGGGATCGGTGAGGAAGACCTTGTGTGTCTTGTGCTTCCGTACATCCGCAGTGCCAGGGAGGGCGTCAGACGTCTTGGAAGCCTGCTGGAGCAGTACGGTACCTATGAGATGAACGGCATCGCATTTCAGGATCGGGATGAGATCTGGTGGATGGAGACAATCGGCGGACATCACTGGATGGCGCGCAGAGTGCCGGATGATGTCTATGTGGTCATGCCGAACCAGCTTGGAATTGACCGGTTTGATTTTGCCGATGCGCTTGGGGAGCAGAGGGAATATATGTGCCCGGCGGATCTGGAAGAATTCGTAAAGACGTATCATCTGGATCTCTCACAGGATGGCGAGTTTCACCCGCGCGACGCGTTCGGCAGTCATGACGATGCGGATCATGTATACAACACGCCGCGTGCATGGTTCATGGAGCGTTATCTGAATCCGCACACGAAGGTGTGGGATGGACCGCATGCGGATTTCACACCGGCTTCGGATGATCTTCCGTGGTGCATGGTGCCGGAGAAAAAAGTGACGGTGGAGGACGTCAAATACGTCTTGTCCTCCCATTTCCAGGGAACGCCGTATGATCCGTATGCCGCTTACGGGGATAAGTCCCTGCGCGGTGCATACCGCTCGATCGGCATCAACCGGAACGATTTTCTCGCAGTGATCCAGATGCGCCCGCAGATGGAGCAGGAGAACGGCGTGATCGAATGGCTGGCATTTGCGTCAAACGCATTTAACGTGCTGGTGCCGTTCTATGCCGATGTGGAGGAGACGCCGGAATATCTGTCGAACACGACAGGCGAGGTGTCCACGGAGAACTTTTACTGGTCGAGCCGGCTGATTGCGGCGATGGCAGACGCGTCCTACCGGAGCTCGGTGTTCCATATCGAGCGCTATCAGGAGCATGTGATGGCAAAGGGGCATGAGCTGATCCATCACTACGACGAGCTCCTCGCTAAGGAGACGGATGCTGTGATGCGCAGAAGACTTCGCGAGGAGGCAAACCGCAGCATTGCGAAGATGCTGCAGAAGGAGACGGCAGATACCCTGGACAAGGTTTTATATGAACTCAGTGGCCAGATGAAGAATGCATATTCCAGATCGGATGCATAGGGAGGACTGCCATGGTAAAAATTGATCTGGTCACGGGCTTCCTCGGATCAGGGAAGACGACGTTTTTGAAAAAATATGCGAAGCGCCTGATGGAGCAGGGGCAGAATATCGGAATTCTGGAAAATGATTTCGGCGCGGTCAATGTCGATATGATGTTACTGCAGGAGTTAGAGGGGGAGCAGTGCGAGCTGGAGATGATCTCCGGCGGCTGCGATCCTGAGACGCACCGCAGAAGGTTCCGCACCAAGCTGATCGCCATGGGAATGTGCGGGTATGACCGCGTGCTCGTGGAGCCGTCGGGAATCTACGACATGGACGAGTTCTTTGACGTGCTGCATGAGGAGCCGCTGGATCAGTGGTATGAGATCGGCAATGTGATTGCTGTGGTGGACGCGCGTCTGGAGGACACACTTTCACCGGAGGCGGAGTACCTGCTGGCGTCGCAGGCGGCAAATGCCGGCTGTATGATTTTAAGCAAGTGCGACACGGCGACAGAGGAGCAGCGGCAGAATACGATCGCGCATCTGAAGCGGTCGCTTGCGGCGCTCGGCTGCAAGCAGCGGGCGGATCAGAAAATCTTGTGCGAGGGCGCAGAACCGCTCCCGGATCAGGAGTTTGCCGCGATTCTCTCCTGCGGTTATTATATCGCAAGCTATGAGAAGCCGGACTTTGCGAAGGGACAGGCGTTTGAGTCGTTGTATTTTCTGGATATGCATCTGGACGGGGATGCGGTTACGGCGGCGGTGAAGAAGATGTTGAAAGATCCGGCGTGCGGACATATTTTCCGTGTGAAGGGATTTTTGCAGAATCCGGATGGCACATGGCTGGAGATCAATGCAACACAGCAGGAGATCACGCGAAAGCCGATTGCAAATGGGCAGGATGTTCTGATTGTGATCGGAGAGAATCTTGTGGAAGACACCATCCGGGCGTATTGGAAAGGTTAGAGACAGACGATGATTTATGTGATGATGGCGCTCTATCAGGAGGCACACGGACTCATCCGGGAACTGGAATTAAAAAAGAACACGGCGTATGCGCCGTTTGAGGTGTTTGACAATGAGAGCGCCGGCATCCGGCTGGTTGTGACCGGTGTGGGGGAGATTGCTGCGGCTGCTGCGACCGCGGCAGTCTGTGCGCGGGATGGAGCAGATGCGGCAGACTTTCTCATCAATATCGGCTGCTGCGCGGCTGGCTGCTGTAAACCGGCAGACCGGGACATGGACAGCGGATACGGGGCGGCACACGCCGCACAGACCGGAGACCTGTACGTGTGTCACAAGATCACGGAGCAGGCAACCGGGAAAACGTTCTATCCGGATATTCTGTACCGGCACCCGTGGAAGGAACGTGAACTTGTGACCGGGATGCAGCCGCTGCAAAGAGCAGCGGCACACGGAGCTTTATATGATATGGAAGCGGCGGCCGTCTATCAGGCAGGCATCCGCTTTTTTTCTCCGGACCGGATGCTCTTTTTGAAGGTGGTATCGGATTTCGGAGTTGCAGGGCAGGAGAGAATGACGGCGGAGACGCTCACGGGGCTGCTGGAGCAGCATGTAAAGGAGATCGCGGCATTTCTTGCAAATCTGCGGGAGGCGGCAGATGAGGAGGAGACGCTGCGAAACGACGGCATTTTGCAGGAAGACGAGATGGTGCTGGAGCGGCTTTTTGCGGCGCTGCACTGCTCGCAGACGATGCGGGCGTCGGCGCGGCAGTATATCACGTATGCGGCGCTTACCGGATACGACTGGAAAGCGGAACTGAAAGAATGGTATGCGCGGGGGCTGCTCCCGTGCAAGGACAGGCGGGAAGGAAAGGTGCGGCTTGAAGAACTTAAACAGGTCTTATTATAATCCGCCGTTTTCCCATATCTATGTGGAGCGGGAAGTGGCGGAAGATCCGGAGACTAAGCGGATGCTTGCGCAGTTTCCGCAGGCGGAAGTGATTGACATCGACCACTATAAGGATGTTTTCTGCCGGAGCAGGCAGGACTATGTCAGGCAGCATGCGGCGCAGAATCTGATTCTGGCGGCGAAGCACGGTGAGCTGCTCTACCCCGGCGCGCCGGTCTGCCAGAACTTTGGAAATGAGCATTTTTACTACACCTCCTGTGTGATGAACTGCGTGTTTGACTGTGAATACTGCTATCTGAAGGGAATGTATCCGTCCGCCAACCTGGTGGTGTTCGTCAATCTTGAGGATATTTTTGCGGAAGTGGAAAAGAGACTTGCCGCGCACCCGGTCTACCTGTGCGTGTCCTACGACACGGATCTGCTGGCGTTAGAGCATCTGACCGGTTATGCGGCACGCTGGATTGAGTTTGTGCGCAGGATGAACACCGGCGGGCAGCGGCTGCGCATCGAGCTTAGAACCAAGGGAACCGGAGGCAGCCTGTGGCAGACGGTCCGGCCGGAGGCAGGTGTCATCTGTGCGTTTACCATCTCACCGCAGCAGGTGATTGATGCATATGAGCACGGTACGGCTTCGCTCGCCGGGCGGCTGGCAGGAGCGGAAGCGGCGATGGAACAAGGCTTTTCGGTGCGTCTCTGCTTTGACCCGATGATCTATTGCAGCGACTGGAAGAAGCACTATGACGCGATGTTTGCGCAGGTCTGCGGGACGCTGGACCTAGAAAAACTGGCGGATGTCAGCGTCGGAACCTTCCGCATCTCCCAGGATTATCTGAAGAAGATGCGGAAAAATGAGCCGGACTCGGCGGTGGTGCAGTTCCCCTACCAGAATGACGGCGGGGTGTACCATTACCCGACGGCGCTCATGGAGGAGATGGAGCAGTATATGACGGAAAAACTTGCCGCTTATCTTCCGGCAGAGCGGATTTTCCGGTGGAAGGAATAAGGAGAGAATACATGGAGCAGTGTAGAGAAAACGAGGCGGCGATTGTCACGGGGGCGTCCTCCGGGATCGGGGCGGCGATCAGTGCCAGACTGTGCAAAATGGGATATGAAGTGTTTGGCATCGGACGCTCGTTCGGCAGCAGTTTCGCGGAACAGTTTCCGGACGTTGCAGATAATCCGCTGTTTCATGCGGTGGTCTGCGATCTTCTGGACACGGAAAAAATGTTGAAGCTGGTGCGGGGGATTGCGGCGGAAGCTACGGTAACGCTGCTCGTCAACAATGCCGGCAGCGCGTACTACGGACTGCACGAGGAACTAAGCCCGAAGAAGATTCAGGAGATGGTGCGCACAGATCTGGAAGTGCCGATGATTTTAAGCCAGCAGCTGCTGCGCGGGTTTAAGAAAAACAAGGGCTGCATCGTCAATATCGCATCCGTGACGGCGCAGCAGTCGAATCCGCACGGCTGTGCCTACGGCGCGGTAAAGGCAGGACTTGCGAGCTTTTCGCGCAGCCTCTTTGACGAGGCGCGAAAATACGGTGTGCGCGTGGCGACGGTATCCCCGGATATGACGAAGACGGAATTGTATCGCAATGCAGACTTTACGGTGGGGGAGGAGACGGAGAGCTATCTTCTGCCGCAGGACGTCGCGGAGGCGGTGGCGTATATCGTGGGGCAGAGAGAGGGCGTGGCGGTGTCGGAGGTGACGCTCCGCCCGCAGTATCACAGAATCCGGCGCAAGCCGGTAGCGAAAAAGGAGAGACCGGTCGAATGAAAGATCTTACAAAAGGAAAACCGTCAACGCTGATTCTTGCGTTTGCACTGCCGATATTTCTGGGGAATCTGCTGCAGCTGACCTACAGTGTGACCGACACGAGAATTGTCGGCTCTTTTCTCGGGGAGGATGCGCTCGCTGCAGTCGGTGCAACGACGACGCTCAGCAATCTCATCATCGGCTTTTTGCTCGGACTGGCGAACGGGTTTGCCATCATCACGGCGCAGCGGTTCGGCGCGAAGGATATCCGGGGCGTGAAAAAATCGTTTGCCGCGTCCCTGGTGCTAGGAACGGTAATCTCGGTCGTGCTGACGGTGCTAGGACTGGTGTTTTTACAGCCGATCCTGCGGTTTTTAAATGTGCCGGAGCATCTGATTCCGGTGGCAGGACCTTACATATTTATCATCATAGCGGGACTTCTTGCGACATTCCTCTATGACGCGTGTGCCGCAGCACTTCGGGCGCTCGGGGATACCGTCACGCCGCTCGTGATTCTGGCAGTGTCGGTGGCGTTAAATATCGCGGGAGATCTTCTGTTCGTGCTGGTGTTAAAGGCGGGTGTGCGCGGAGCTGCCGCCGCCACGGTTCTGGCACAGATTCTGGCGTTTGTGATCTGCTGGCTCTACATGTTGAGACGGTATGAAATGCTCCGCCTTGTGCGGGAGGATTTCCGGGATGCGGATACGGCGATGATGAAAAACATGCTCGGATCGGGGCTGTCAATGGGCTTTATGAGCTCACTGGTCAATATCGGCTCGCTGACACTCCAGACGGCGATCAATAAGCTGGGGCAGGATATCATCGTGGCGCACACGGCGGCACGGAAAATTTCCGAGATTTTTATGACGATGTTCAGCGTCTTCGGACAGACGATGGCGACCTACTGTGGACAGAATCTGGGCGCGGGCAGGATCGACCGGGTCAAAAAAGGCATCCGGCTCGGCATTTTCTACACCTGCATCTGGTGTACGCTTTCCGCGGTGGCGAGCTACACGATCGGCAGCTGGCTGGTATATCTTGTGACGGGAAGCACGAATGAGGTTGTGATCTTAAATGCGACCAACTACCTGAAATTCGACACGCTGTTCTACTATGTGACGGCGGTGATCTGCGTGCTCCGAAACGCCATGCAGGGACTGGGCGATCATATCACGCCGCTCATATCGAGTTCGCTTGAGATGGTCGGGAAAATCGTGATCGCTGCCACGCTTGTGCCGATGTTAGGCTACACCGGTGTCATTGTGGCGGAGCCGCTGGTGTGGTTTATCATGGTGATTCCACTCGTCGTGCAGATCTTCCGGATGCCGGTACTTCGGGAAGAAAACAGAGGGAATCAAGGGAAATGATGTATCGTTGGACGATAACAATGCTTGAAATGCCATAAAATCAAGCAATTGCAGGATTTCACAAAAAGTTCACAGAAAATTAGCACTCAACACTTGACAGTGCTAATAAACGGTGCTATAACATAGTCAGAACAAAGGAGAGGAACAAAAGGAGAACAGGAAATGAGTTCTATGAGTTCCCAGAACATCCCGGTTCCAAAGAAACAAGGAAACAGCATGAGTGTATCTGCCGAAGGCAGGTACGAAGTAGAAAAGGAGAGATGACTTATGTTAACACCTAGTATTTTTGGAGAGAACTTATTTGATGACTGGTTTGATGATTTCCCATTTTTCGATGACAGAGATTTGCGCAAGGTTGACAAGAAGCTGTACGGCAGAAGAGCCGGTAACCTGATGAAGACAGATATTCAGGAGATGAAGGATGGCTACAAGATGGAAGTTGATCTTCCGGGCTTCAAGAAGGATGAGATTACCGTAGAGCTGGATGACGGATATCTGACCATCAGTGCCGCCAAGGGACTGGATCAGGACGAGAAGGAGAAAGAATCCGGACGTTACATCCGCAGAGAGCGTTATGCAGGTGCCTGCAGCCGGAGCTTCTATGTGGGCGAGGGCGTAACCGAGGAGGATATCAAGGCTGAGTTCAAGCACGGTATCTTAACGCTGGTTGTTCCGAAGAAGGAAGCAAAGCCTGCAGTAGAGCAGAAGAAATACATTGCGATTGAAGGATAAGGATGACAGAGAGAAAGGAAGCGTATGATCATGTCAGATAAGAATCCAAAACATCCGTTGAAGAAGAAAAAAGTAGCAGCAAAGGTGAATATGGCAGACCATGAGGCGGTCGAGGAAGCGAGAGAAGCCCACAAGTCGAAAAAGCATGTTTACTAAGCGATACGCCTGCAGATGACAGGAGAAAAGGGACAGGGAGCTGCACAGCACGAAGTGCTGTGCGCCCCCTGTCCCTTTTTGCGTCCAAAGATTACCCATTCGCTAATCCAACTGCATGGAGTTGAGTTTTTCTGCCAGCAGATCCAGAAAGCGCTTGCCGAAATTACTTAGTTCGTGATCCCTGCGGGAGATCCAGCCAAGTTCGATCCGTTGATGCGTGTCCAGATTCATGACGGCGTAATCTTTTTCCAGCAGATTCTCACCAGACATGCCGGAACCGATGGTATAGGTGTTCATCTCCATGCCGATGCTGGCATCTGCCATCTCGTCCGTGAGGGTGATTGTTTTTTTTGCGACGGTATTCTCCACAAGCTCCTCGGAGAAGAAGCGGTCTCTGGAACTGTCGATTCCCTGAAAATAGTGGCTGTAGACATAGGGAGCCAGGTCTTCCATCGATACCTTCGTCCTGCCGGCGAGCGGATGCTGCTTGGGAACATAGACTTTGGGGCGCATGGTTGCCAGCAGATGAAAATCAAGTTCCTGCTGCTCCATCTCCCAGTCGAGAACGCGGTTCTCACGGTTTTTCAGCAGAACGCCGATTTCACAGAATTCCGAAGCGACGTAATCTAAGATCTCCTTGGTGCGCAGCTGGTGAGAGTCTATAAAGTTCCGGTGTTAAAGCCGGTTATGGATGTCCTTATGGCACTGAGCAAAGCGTTTCCGATGAACCTGGTTCTGCTCATCTTTTATCTGATCTGGACGACGCAGTTTTCCAGTATCGCAGCATTTTTTCATTCACAGAAGACGATCAAGGATGTCAGTCTGATGTATGTGGCGATTGCAGCTCTGGTGTTCTGTAGTCTTGCCAGTATTTCGGAAATCATAAGAAGCGGTCTGATCTCCGTGGACAAGGGACAGTATGAAGCGGGATATGCCTCGGGACTGACAAAAGCACAGACCTTTTTCCATGTGATTGTGCCGCAGGCGGTGCGGGCGGTCATTCCACCGCTCACGAACGATATTCTCTCGCTGGTAAAGGGAACGGCGTTAGTGTCGGTCATTGGAGTGTCAGACATTCTGACGGATTCCATCAACGCGGCAAGTGCGGCGTACTCTTACCTGGAGGCGTATGTGGCGGCAGCCATGGTATTCTGGGGCATCGGAATTGTGTTAGAGCGGCTGAGCCACTATGTGGAGCGGAAATTTTCAAAAAGCGTTAAGACACTGGCAGGCTGAGATGCGGTACGGCATCGTACATTATTATAATAGGAAGGAAACAGGGCTATGGCAGTATTAGAAGTGAGAAATGTAAAAAAGGTTTTTGGAGATAATGTGATTTTAAGAGGAATCGATCTTGATGTACAGAAAGGGGACGTCATCGTCATACTCGGACCGAGCGGTTCCGGTAAGACCACCTTTTTGCGCTGCCTGAATCTTCTGGAAAAACCGGATGAAGGCTCGATGGTCTTAAACGGAAGAGAATATAACTTAAAAAATGTAAAAAATAAGGAAAAGCTGGAGATTCGGAGAAATACTTCCTTCGTTTTCCAGAATTACAATCTCTTCGTGAACAAGACGGTTCTTTCCAATGTGACGCTGGGGCTTACCGTGGGACGCCATATGAAAAAGGAAGAGGCGGAGAAGATCGGAAAAGAACTGTTAGACAAGGTTGGTCTTGCAGGAAAGTACGATTATTACCCGGCACAGCTATCCGGCGGCATGCAGCAGCGTGTCGGAATTGCACGGGCAATGGCAGCGAATCCAGAGGTCATTCTTTTTGATGAGCCGACGTCCGCACTCGATCCGGAGCTGGTGGGAGAGGTGTTAAATGTCATGAAACAGTTCGCAAAACAGGGAGTCACAATGATTGTGGTAACACATGAGATGCAGTTTGCAAGAGAAGTGGCAAGTCAGGCTATTTTTATGGCAGACGGTGTGGTTGTGGAAAAAGGAACGCCGGAGGAGATCTTTGATCATCCGAAGGAGGAGGCAACCAGAAAATTCTTAAAACGTATTTTAAAGGAAGAGTCATAGCTGTGTGCGAAGACGGAGAGGAGAGAAAGATATGCAGAAATATGTGATTTCAATTTCAAGACAATTTGGAAGTCTGGGAAGACCGATTGCAAAGAAACTGGCAGAACTTCTGGAAATTGAATACTACGACAGAGATATTGTGGAGGAGGCGTCCAAAGTTCACAACATTCCGTTAAAGGAAGCGAGCAATCTGGAGGAGTCGGCAAAGTATCTGTTCATGAGTTTCCCACTCGGCAGCGGAACCACGGCGACGCAGGATGCCCTGTTTAAGACGGAGAGCGAGATGATAAAAAAACTTGCCGTGAAGGAATCCTGCATCATTGTCGGCAGATGCGCGGACGCAATTCTGGAGGATTGCGATCATCTGATCAGAATTTTTATCTATGCGCCGTACGAAGACCGCATTGTCAACTGTGTCAATGATCTCGGCATGGACACAAAGGCGGCGAAGCGGATGATCCGCGATGTGGACAAGGCGAGAGATGCCTATCATATGCGGTATGCGGGGTATCTGCCGAACGATATGAACCATATGGATCTGATGGTCAACAGTGCAACGCTGGGAGTCGATATGACAGCGAGACTGTTGGCGGAAGTGGTGCGTGATAAATTTTCATAAGACGGGCAGTGTGCGTAAGGCTGCACAGTCCCACAGAGGATAAGGCATGGAAAAACACAGAAAAAAGCTGATCAAAAACGCAGCGGTATTCGATGGGCACAGCAGCGGGCTGGCGCAAGGGAAAAAGATTGTCATTGAGGACGATATTGTCACAGAGATTACTGCGGATGAAGTATCGGAAGAAAATTTTGACGAGGTATTTGACGGCACGGGCATGGTGGCGATGCCGGGAATGACGGACGCGCATGTTCACATGGGATGTCTGTTCGCAAAGGGAGAATTCCCGGTGGATTACGCCACGGTGCTGACCGTCGCAAAATGTAAGGATGCGCTGATGGCCGGGTTTACCACGTTCCGTGATGCGGGAAGTGTGAGCGAGGGATTAAAGCTGGCGTTTGACGAGGGTGTGCTTCCGGGACCGCGCATCTATCCCTGCGGTGCCTACATCAGCCAGACGTGCGGGCATGGAGATTCGGAGTATGCGCATACCTATCGCGACATCCAGTACAGGCATCCGTCCAGCACCGTTTTGGCGGACGGGGTGCCGGAGATCATCCGGGCAGTGCGCGAGCAGTTCTACCGCGGTGCATCCCACATCAAACTGATGGCGGGCGGCGGCTGCATGTCCAGCTGTGACCCGATTGAGACCGTACAGTTTACAGCGGAGGAGATGAAAGCCGCCTGCGATGTGGCAGCAGATTACGGAACCTACGTCATGGCGCATCTGTATACGCCGAAGGCGATCCTGCGCGCGCTGGGAGCGGGCGTGCGGAGTCTCGAGCACGCACATCTCATCGACGAGACGGCGGCAGAGCAGGTGGCGGCGGCAGGAGCATTTTTAAATCCCATGCCTCAGTTTAAAAAGTATGAGGACATGCTCGGTGTAGAGAACATGCCGCCGAAAGACGAGATGGTGTGCTGTGCGGAGGCGATGGCTACCGAGATCTTAAACCGGCATGAGGATATCAGGCTTTTGTTCGGAACGGATATGATGATCACGAGACCGGATTATCAGGTGGAGCAGAGCGAGGATATCCGGTATTACGAAAAGCGCTTCGACACAATGCGGGCGCTGAGGGCTTTGACGGGCACTGCAAACGAGGTGTTTGCACTTACGACCTACCAGAATCCTTACCCGAAGGGAAAGATCGGTGTGCTGGAGGCGGGATCCTATGCAGATCTGCTTCTGGTGGATGGAGATCCGACAAAAAGTGTATCGGTTCTTGCAGACACCGATCATCTGCGCCTGATTATGAAAGGGGGAACGGTGTACAAAAATACACTGTGCTGAGATTTTATTCCGCTAATACGCTGACTTGCATGTGGCTGAGATTCGTAGTAATCTTATTCCAAAAACTAGAAGCAGGAGGTAATTATGAAAGAGCTGCTGTACTGGATTGTGGAATGGATTGCGAAGATTCACAGCCACATTCTTCGTCTGAATGATGCGTATGAATACAATTTTACAGATAAAGAACTGCATTTTCTCGTCATTGGTATGATGGGAATGGGATTCATTTTTGTCGTGTATCCTGTTTTTAAATGGCTGGCAAAGCATGATCATGTCATGGTAATTGCGTGGATTTATGTGCTGACACTGATTATCGTGATCACGTTTGCCATAGAGATCGGGCAGAAAGTAACAGGCACCGGCAATATGGAATTTGCAGACATTGTGATGGGTGTATTCGGATTCATTGTAATGTTCCTTGTGTTCTCGGTTGTGCGGGGTATTTATAAGCTGATAAGAAATCTGATCAGAGGAGACAGGAAAGATGAATGAATTTTGGAAAAGAGTGCTCGAGACGTGCGTGGTGATTCTGGGGAACTGCCTGTATGCATTCGGTGTGGCAATGTTCATTGTGCCGGGAGGACTGATTACCGGCGGAACGACGGGAATTGCGCTGTTTGTGCACCACATGATGGGTTGTTCCGTCTCCGTGTTTGTACTGCTGTTCAATACGGTTATGTTTCTGATCGGATTTGCGGTATTCGGGAAAAAATTTGCAGCAAACACACTGGTCAGCACCTTCAGCTATCCGGTAGCGCTGGAGCTGTTTACACGGCTTCTGCACGGCTATGCGATCACGGACGATATAATTCTCTGCATGATCTTTGGAGGAATCTGTATCGGAGGAGCCATCGGCGTTGTGATCCGTGCGGGCGCATCGACTGGCGGCATGGATATACCGCCGCTTGTGTTGAACCGTTATTTTAAGATACCAGTGTCAAAGTCCATTTATGTATTCGATATGCTGATTTTGCTGCTCCAGGCGTTTGACAGTACAGGAGAACAGCTTCTCTATGGTATTCTGCTGGTGATTGTCTACAGCGTGGTGCTGGATAAGTGCCTGATGCTTGGAACTGCAAAGATGCAGATCAAAGTAGTCAGTGAGAAAATCGATGAGATCAGAAAAGCAGTCTTAACAGATATCGACCGCGGTGTTACAATGTTAAAAAGTGAGACCGGATACATGGAGCGGGAGACAGAGATGCTGCTTACGGTGGTGTCAATACAGGAACTGGCGAAGACGGAGAAGCTGATCCATTCGGTGGATGAGGATGCATTTGTTGTGATCAATCGTGTCAGTGAGGTTTCCGGCCGCGGTTTTTCAAGTAAAAAGCGTTATCTGGAAAAGGAGAATTCATGACATTACAGCAACTGAGATATGCACTGACGATAGCCGGCTGCGGATCGATGAATGAGGCGGCAAAGCGTCTGTTTTTATCGCAGCCCAGTCTGTCCGAGACGGTAAAGGAACTGGAGCAGGAGATCGGGCTGCAGATTTTTATGCGCTCGAACCGGGGAATCATCATCACACCGGAGGGTGAGGAGTTTCTGGGGTACGCCAGACAGGTGATCGACCAGTACGGAATCCTTAAGGCGCGCTATGTGGAGAAGCAGCGCAAGGAAAAGTTCAGTGTGTCCATGCAGCACTATACGTTTGCGGTCAAAGCGTTTGTGGAGACTGTAAAGAAAGCAGGGATGGACAGCTATGAATTCGCGGCGAACGAGACGACCACATACGACGTTATGGAGAATGTACGCAACTTTAAGAGCGAGATCGGCGTTCTGTATCTGAACGATTTTAATGAGCAGGTGCTGATGAAGATCATCCGGGAGAAGGGGTTGGAGTTCGAGGAACTGTTTGCCTGCGATACCTATGTCTATCTGTGGTCGGGACATCCGCTTGCAGGGCAGAGCGTGATCTCCATGGAAGAACTGGACGAGTATCCGTGCCTGTCCTTTGACCAGGGACGGAACAGCTCGCTCTACCTCGCGGAAGAGATGAAGAGCACCTACGATTATAAGCGGCTGATTAAGGCGAACGACCGGGCAACACTGCTAAACTTTATGATTGGGCTGAACGCGTACACGCTGTGCTCGGGAATTATCTGCGAGGAGCTAAACGGCAGCGATTACATGGCAATTCCACTCAAGGAGACGGAAAAGATGCGGATTGGCTATGTGAAGCGCAAAGGGGCATCAATCAGTCACATCGGACAGATCTATATCGAAGAATTGAAAAAATATAAAGAGAAAATTATGTAGTGGTTGGCTATAGGTTTCACCTATAGCCAACTATCGGCTTCCTGTATTAACACTTTCCCAAACTGCCTGTTATAATAGGCAATGTAATCAAAAAACACATGCAGATAACAGACAGCATGGAGCAAAAAGCAGGAAGGAGGAAACGGGTATGAGAGACACAGCGCGGCAGATGAGATCAGCGATGATGTGTGACAGGATGCGCCAGATGTCCATGTGTGATGGCATGGATGCAGATGTTGTGCGGCTTTTCCCGGATTCTTCAGATCTTTGGAAGAACAGATAGATACCGGCGCTATGGAGCGCAGGTTGGGGCAGCCGCAGGGCTGCTCTTTTTTCGTTCTATATTTTGAAATAACATTTTAGGAGGTGGCAGTGGATGCCAGCGATTGCGATACGTCATTTATCAAAGACCTTCGAGCAGAAGGGAAACAGCGTGGAAGCGCTGCGGGATATCTCGCTCGACATTGAGGAGGGAGACATCTACGGAATCATCGGAATGTCCGGTGCCGGGAAAAGTACCCTGGTGCGGTGCCTGAATTATCTGGAGAGACCGACGAGCGGTGAGGTTATCATCGGCGGAAGAGATCTGGGAACGCTGACCGAGAAAGAACTGCGGGAGCAGCGGAGCGACATCGCAATGATTTTCCAGCATTTCAACCTTCTCATGCAAAAGAGTGTGCTGGACAATGTATGTTTCCCGATGCAGATTGCGAAGAAAAAGAAGGATGAGGCGAAGAAAAGAGCGCTTGAGCTGCTCGAGACTGTCGGACTTGCCGACAAGGCGGACGCTTATCCGGCACAGCTTTCCGGCGGACAGAAGCAGAGAGTGGCGATCGCCAGAGCTCTTGCGACGGATCCGAAGATTCTGCTCTGCGACGAGGCAACCAGTGCCTTAGATCCGCAGACAACGCAGTCCATTCTGGCACTCTTAAAGGAGATCAACCGGAAATTCGGCATCACGATTGTGATTATCACGCATCAGATGTCCGTGATCCGGGAAATCTGCAGCCATGTGGCGATTGTGGAAAAAGGAAGCATCGTGGAAGTCGGCCTGGTCGAGGAGATTTTCAACCATCCGAAATCCCGTGTGGCGAGAAGTCTGATCTTGAGCGACCGTGCTGCGGACGCCGCGTCATATTCCGGGGCGGAAGGTGATATTGTGGATGGAGCGGAGCTGACCGGATGGAGCGGTGAGAGCAGACAGCTGGACCGCATCGGCGACGATAAGAAGCTTCGTATTGTATTCTCGGAGAATTCCGCATTTGAGCCCGTCATTGCCAATATGGTGTTAAAGTTCGGTACGCCGGTAAACATCCTCCGCGCAGATACCAAGAATGTCGGCGGAGTGGCAAAGGGTGAGATGATTCTGGGACTTCCGTCAGACGCTGGACTGCAGGAGCAGATGGAGGCTTATCTGGTGGAAAAGGGACTTGAGATCGAGGAGGTGACCGGAGATGTGGAATAGTCAGGTAATCGTCATGCTTTTGGAGGGAATCCGGGATACCCTGTATATGACCTTAGCATCCACATTGTTTGGATATATCATCGGACTTCCGATGGGAATTGTACTGACCGTCACGGACAAGGACGGCATCCGTCCGAATGCAGCAGTTTACAAGGTGCTGGATGTGATTTCCAACCTGCTGCGCAGTATTCCGTTTATTATTTTGCTGATTGTGCTGATTCCGTTCACCAGATTTGTGGTGGGAAGAAGCTACGGATCGACGGCGACGATCGTCCCGCTGACGATTGCGGCGGCACCTTACATTGCCAGAATGGTAGAATCCTCATTAAAAGAGGTGGATGCAGGCGTCATCGAGGCAGCGCGCTCCATGGGAGCATCCGATTTTCAGATTGTGACCAAGGTCATGCTGGTGGAGGCGAGAACGTCTCTGATTGTCGGAGCAACGATTTCCCTTGGCACGATTTTAGGATATTCCGCGATGGCAGGAACCGTCGGCGGAGGCGGACTGGGAGATATTGCCATCCGCTATGGTTACACCAGATGGCAGACCGATATCATGGTTGTCACAGTGGTGCTTCTGGTAATTTTATTCCAGATTTTCCAGACGATCGGAATGAAGATTGCGAATCGGCTGGATCGCAGAAAGTAGCAATAACAAATTTGCATATATTTTTAAGTTTTAAGGAGGACACTATTATGAAAAAGAAAGTATTGTCAACGATTCTGGCAGGCGTGCTCGCATTATCCGCATTCGCAGGATGCGGAAGCAGCACGGAGGAGAGCACAGACACCAGTGCAGCAACAAAGGAAGAGACGCCCGTAGCTGCAACGGAGGAGGCTGTGAGTGCTGAGAACACAGAGAGCACCGATACCGCAGCAGAAGGCGGCACCATCAAAGTGGCTGCATCCGCAACACCGCACGCAGAGATTCTTGAGGAAGCAAAGAAGATTCTTGCCGATGAGGGATGGGATCTGGAGATCAAGATTTTCGACGACTATGTAATGCCGAACGAAGTGGTAGAAAGCGGCGAGTTTGACGCAAACTACTTCCAGCACATTCCGTACCTTGAGAGCTTTAACAAAGAGAAAGGAACCCATCTGGTCAATGCAGGCGGCATCCACTATGAGCCGTTCGGCATCTATCCGGGAACAAAGTCCGATCTCTCCGAGCTGGCTGACGGCGACACCATCGCAGTGCCGAACGATACCACAAACGAGGCGAGAGCACTTCTTCTGTTACAGGATAACGGCATCATTACCTTAAAGGAAGGCGCCGGATTAGAGGCAACTGTTAATGATATCGCAGAGAACCCGCACAACGTCAAGATCGAGGAGCTGGCAGCAGAGCAGGTTGCAAGAGTGGCTCCGGAGGTTGCATTCGTCGTATTAAACGGTAACTATGCATTACAGGCAGGCTTCTCCGTTGCAAAAGATGCATTGGCTTACGAGGCATCCGATTCCGAGGCAGCGAAGACCTACGTGAACATCATTGCAGTAAAAGAGGGACATGAGAATGACCCTGGCATCCAGGCACTTGTAAAAGTATTAAAGTCTGACGAGATCAAGCAGTACATCAACGACACCTATGACGGAGCCGTTATCCCGTTTGAGGACTAAGCAAATATAGGAAAGAATTGTCGCAATCAGCATATCGTGCTTTGCTTTGATAAGTAATATTATTAGAAGACCAGCGAACAAAAAAGTTCCAGAATAAACAGACGGCGGGAAATTCTTTGAAGCAAAATTCACGTATTTCTTCCATGCCGTGGCTGGCATCCCATTCCGTGTCTTGGCCACGTTTGGA
>OLSP01001464.1_pt1 | contig 21596 bp, 13 predicted proteins | sample 1672941 | NCBI WGS metagenome assembly OLSP01 (sample SAMEA3136739, study PRJEB25190) | human gut metagenome | reverse complement strand
TCCCATGCAAACCAGATCATCCATTCGTTTACTGGGCAACGTATTCTTATATTGGGGAGATGGTTGCAGCAGGCGCAAAATGTTATGTCTATAATAATGGATTCCTTCACGCAAAGACATTATCAGTAGATGGCATGGTTGCCTGCGTAGGTACAGCGAATATGGACATCCGAAGTTTTGGCCTGAATTTTGAAGTGAATGCAACAATCTATAGTGAGCGTACAGTGCAGAGGTTGGAAAGAGCTTTTGAGAATGATATGACAAAGAGTACGCAAGTGACACGAAAGATATATGAGGAGAGGAATTTACTGATCCGGTTCAAGGAACAGTTTTCCAGATTACTGTCACCACTTTTATAGTGGATAAGACAAAAAAATAAAAAAGAAATTATAAAAGAGGAGAAACAGGAAAATGAAAAAAAGAGTGATTGCGGTTCTTACAGCGGTTCTGATGACAGCATCTTTAGCAGGATGCGGAAGTGGTAAGTTGTCTAATGATTATGTGACAGTGAACAAATATAAAGGACTTGAAGTAACAGAGGTTGCCAAAAACGAGGTGTCCGATGATTCTGTAGAGCAGGAGATACAGTCCAGACTGGAAGCTGCTGCGCCAGAACAGGATGTAACAGACCGCGCGGCACAGAGCGGAGACTGGGTAAATATTGACTATACAGGAACTCTGGATGGAGTTGCATTTGACGGTGGCACAGCTACAGGATATGATCTGGAACTTGGATCAGGATCGTTTATCGGAGCTTCAGGCGATTATCAGGGATTTGAAGACCAGATTGTGGGACATAATACCGGCGAAGAGTTTGATATCACTGTACAGTTTCCTGAGAATTATCAGAGTTCTGATCTTGCAGGAAAACCGGCAAATTTCCACATTGTATTGAATAAGATTTATCAAAAAGTAACACCGGAGCTTACAGACGAGTGGGTTGCAAATAATAGTGAAAGCAGCAACATCCGCATCAATACGCATGAATTTGTATTTTTCATTGCGCTGCTCTAACTGTGTGATGAAAGAGGTATCAATGTTGTGATCTAAGATCACTGCCTGCATGTTCTGTTCTTTGAAGAGCTTAATGTACTGACCCTGCTGGACTTTATCGGTAACATAGTAGATAACTTTACGTTCATCTTTTTCGCTGTCAGCAGAAGTGTCGCTGCCATCAGCAGTATTATCAGATGCAGCAGCATCGCCAGTGTTTGTAATTGGATTACCATCTTTGTCTAATACCTCCGCATCGTCTTTCTTTTCTTCTTCCTTCACTAATAATTCCGGAAGAGTCAGATACTTGTCATCTAAGTTTTTGAACAGGATGTAGTCGTTCATCTTGTCACAGAACTTTGTATCCTTTAAGCAGCCAAATTTGATGAACGGGCTGATGTCATCCCAGTATTTCTCATAGCTTTCCTTTTCGGTCTTGCACATGCCGATGAGTTTGTCCGCAACTTTCTTGGTGATATATTCGGAGATCTTCTTTACGAAGCCATCGTTCTGTAAAGCGGAACGGGATACGTTCAGTGGAAGATCCGGACAGTCGATCACACCTTTTAATAACATTAAGAATTCAGGAATGACTTCTTTGATGTTATCTGCGATGAACACCTGATTGTTATATAACTTAATGGTTCCCTCAATAGAATCGTATTCTGTATTGATCTTCGGGAAGTATAAAATTCCTTTTAAGTTGAACGGATAGTCCATGTTCAGGTGGATCCAAAACAGAGGCTCTTTGTAGTCTAAGAATACTTTGCGGTAAAATTCCTTGTATTCTTCGTCCGTGCAGTCTTTTGGATTCTTTGCCCACAATGGGTTGGTATCGTTCAATGGAACCGGACGTTTTACAATTTTTAATTTTTCTTTTGCAGGGGAAACTTCAACGACTTCTTTTTCACCGTTTTCATTTTCTTTTTCCTCTGTTTTTGCTTCCTCGTGGATTTCTTCCACAACGGTATCAGTATCTAACTTATCTGCTGCATCGATGGTTTCATATTCTGTCTCAGCATTTGCCTTAGATAAGAAGATTGGGGTTGGCATGAAAGAGCAGTACTTCTCGATGACTTCTCTTGCACGGTATTCGTTTGCAAATTCGAGACAGTCTTCATTCAGGTATAAAGTGATCTCAGTACCGACACCTTCTTTTGTGCCGTCTGTCATATCGAATTCTGTGCCTCCGTCACATGCCCAGTGGACAGGTGTGGCATCTTTTTTATAAGATAAAGTATCGATCGTCACCTGATCCGCTACCATGAATGCAGAGTAGAAACCAAGTCCGAAATGACCGATGATCTGATCGTCGTTTGCCTTGTCTTTGTATTTTTCGATGAAATCAGTAGCACCGGAAAATGCAATCTGGTTGATATATTCCTCTACTTCATCAGCTGTCATACCAAGACCATTATCAATGAATTTTAACGTTTTTTCGTCCGGGTTTACAATAACCTGAATCTGTGGTTTGTAATCAGCAGGTAATTCGTACTCGCCCATCATATCCAGTTTTTTTAATTTTGTGATGGCGTCGCAGCCATTACTGATCAATTCACGATAGAAGATATCGTGATCGGAATATAACCATTTCTTGATGATCGGGAAAAGGTTATCACTGTTGATTGAAAGATTTCCATGTTTCTCAGCCATAATATAACACTCCTTTTTCTATCCATAAGTAAAACTAATTATTTTATGTTCTATTATAAAATGCACTTATCAAATATATGAATCATTGCATTTCAACTTATATCTAGGATTTTATAACCCTTGTCTGCAAAAGTCAATAGAAAATTAGCACTCTTTTTAAATGAGTGCTAACAATGAACGGGCGAAAGCAGAAAAATAAGGTGTTTACAGAATATATAAAAACTTTATAAACTTAATTGAAGTTCATGGTATAATAACCACAAGAGAACGGAGGATAACATGATAGTTTTAAAAGCGGATAAAGAATTGAATTTAACTTTTCAGAAATTGATCAAAATGATGGATGCGCCGGTGGAGTGGAACGGCATGTTTTTTGTGGTCGGAGATTATCTGATCCTGCAGGGCAGTGTGCGTTCACTTTTTTTCAACTTTGACACGAAGCTTGTGGTGACGAATATTATCGAGCTGAAGGCAGAGGAGCAGATGATCGCTGCCGTGGAGCAGCACCCAAATGTGAGGGATATTTTGAATATGGTGCTTTATGCGTTTGGAAAGTGGGGAAATATCAAGGGACTCCGTGTGGACAAAGATTATGTGCAGCTGAACCGGTTGTTTGCGCAGATCCTTGGGGAATTTCAGGTGGAATCGCAGTATGGACCGGAACATTTCCGCTTCTATAAAAATAAAATCCGTCTGACCTATGAGGACGTGATCGAGGCAGTGCTGTCAGATGAACCCGAGGAGGTTTTACTGCCGGAGGAAGAGGAGCCGCAGGGATTGTGGCATAAGCTGGTCTGGAAAAAGGCGGCGAGCAGTTTTTTGATGCGGGATACCACGCTTGCAGAGCGGAGACGAAACCGGATCGGAAATAACTTTTATCTGGCCGGATATCTGTGCCCGAAGTGTGGAAGCCAGCTTTACATGGCAGTTTACCCGGAAGGCAGGGAATTTCAGATTGAGACAGAAGAGGGGGCAGTCCGCATTGCCCGCGTTTACAGTTGTAAAAAGTGCTGTTGCATGTATACGCCAAGACCAAAGCGTCTGTTGGTGGATGGGGATGTATACAAAATGGACTTTGAGCGGGATGAGGCTGCCTATGAGGATTATCAGGAACTTTTGGGACGTACTGCCGGACGGAATGTGAATACAAAATACAATGAGTATGTGGACAAAAAAATGGCAATGGAGATGGAACGTGCAGACGCATCTTCGTTACAGGATGAGGAACAGGAAATTACAGAACTGATCGGGCATCTGCCGGAAGTGTCAGAGCAGGAACTGTTTCACACTCTGCGGAAAATGGAAGAAGGATTTTATTCGGACGAGGGTGTAAGACGTTTGGAGCAAGCAATCCGCGGCGAGGATGAGATGGAAACAGATGCGGATTGCGACGCAGATGATGAGAAGGAAGCAGATACAGAAAGAGCCGCGGAAGATGAGCCGGATACAGAATTGGAACGTAATGCAGAAGAATCAGGCAAAACGAAAAAAAATGTAGACAAATCGGATGGAAACTCTGAGAGAACATTTGGAAAGCCGGGAAGAGATTCGGAGAAACCGAGGGAAAACGCACCTGTAACTGCGGGAAAATCAAGTGGAATATCTCATGCAAATCTGGAAGAAGCAAAAGAAAATGCCACAACAACTGTGGAAAAACTAAGAGAAGATTCCTCTGCAATTACAGGAAAAGCAAGAGAAAAAACGCAGGAAAATAAGGGCGCAGTGTGGGAAAACAACCAAAACAGTAAGGAAAATCCACGGCAGAGCACAGAAAAGGTTATAGACAAAACACAGAAAAAAACGGTAGAGAAAACCAACGGTACGTCAGTAGAGGAAACGAAATCTGCAAAAGAAAAAACAGGGCGTGCAAGAAATGCAGAGCAGACATTTGAGAGGAGCCCGCAAAAGAAGACAGAATCGGTTGAAAATACAAAATCATCAGAAAATGCGTCAACAACAGGAAGGAAGAATCCATCCGGAAATATAATACCGGCAGACAGCAGAATTCCATCAAAATACGGCTCATCAGTAGACAGTGGAAACGCATCAAAGTATGCCGCATCAACAGGCAGTGCAGACACATCCACAAATGCTGAGAGAGACAGACAGGCCCGCCAGGAGGAATTGAAGCGTCTGACGCAGGTGCAGCGGCTTGTCAACCAGCCGGGAAGAAAAACAAGAGAGGAACTGGTTTCTCTGCTGGATGACATAAAAAAAGAAAGCATCAGTCCGGATATTGTCAGACCGTACACGGAACAAGTGGAGAACAGGATTCGTGCTATGGATGAGAAAAAAATAAAGGAAATCTGCGGAGATGTCGGCAGGATGGATTTTGAGGATGCCAGCGAAGCAGCAAAGCAGTTAGAGGATGGCGATTTCCTTCCTCAGTTGAAATTTGATGCATTAAAAGAACTGGAGCAGCGCATGTCCAAGATTAAAACGGATGAGTGCGAGCTTTTAGTCAGCAAATTGCTGAATGCATTTGACGAAGCCGGTGTGACAGAGTCGAAACGGTGTCATTTTTATCCGGCAAAAAGAGTGTGGCAGAAGCAGGCGGAACCGGAGGAGACAGCTGTCTTTGAGGGAGCAGTGGATAATTTTGCAAACGGAATCGGAAAGTTTGAGTATCCGGTGCTTCTGGTAGACAAATCAAAGGATGAGTCAGGAAAAGAAGGGGTTCTTCTGACACCAGAGAATCTTTACTACAGCGCATGGATGACTTCCTATTACATTCCGGTGATGGATATTGAGTCTATCCAGGCTTTTACAGGACTATTAAACCGGGGCATTTATGTGTATCAGAAGAATGGAAGTAAGACAAAACTTCCGCTGGCAGTGGAGCATGAAGAGATGGAAAAATTTGCAAAGGTGCTAGAAGATTTTGTGCGCTATCTGCAGGAAAAACCATTTTCCAGAAAAGAATCTTATCTTGCAAAGGAAAAACACGATACGATTTGCTGTTACCGTTGCGGTTACATCTATAAGGGCGTTGGTGTGTGTCCTCGCTGTGGTTATAAACAAAATGAATAGGACAACGTCTGGCTTCGTATACATAAAAAGAGAAGATATGCGGAGCAGAAAATGAAAGCATTCTTATTAAAATACCGTTCCAGCCTGCTGCTTTTTGCAGTGATGTTTTTATTCGGCTGGGGAAGCGCAGCCGTCGTGGCAAAGTGGCAGTCTGACAGGGAAACAGAGGAGACGATGCACATCGAGGCGGCAGTCGATAACTGGGGACTTGGCTTTGGCGAGTCTGGAAAGGAACTGCAGCCGACCGGAAATGCCACGGCGGATGAGTTAAAGCAGTATGATACCTATTATATAGGAAGTAAAGAGGAAAAGGTGATCTATCTCACATTTGACTGCGGCTATGAGAATGGCAATACAGAAGCGATTCTGGATGCACTCAAAAAACACAATGCACCGGGAACTTTTTTTGTCGTGGGACATTTTTTGGAGAGTGCGCCGGAATTGGTCAAACGGATGGTTACAGAGGGACACACGGTGGGAAATCACACCTATCATCATCCGGATATGTCGGCAATCTCGGACAAAGAGTCGTTTCAGAAAGAGCTCGATGCGGTCAGCAGTTTGTTTCAGGAAGTGACCGGACAGGAGATGACAAAGTATTACAGACCACCGCAGGGCAAATACAGTACAGAGAATCTTGCGATGGCAAAAGAATTGGGGTATAAGACCTTTTTCTGGAGCCTCGCCTATGTGGACTGGAATGCGGATGCACAGCCGACAGAGGAGGAGGCTTATGGAAAACTGATCGGACGCATCCATCCGGGCGCGATTGTATTACTACATAACACATCATCCACCAATGGTAAAATTTTAGATGAACTGCTCACAAGATGGGAGGGCATGGGATATACCTTCCAGCCGTTATCGCATTTATGGAGTGATGAGAAAACAAACTGACGAAAAATTTCTGAAAATGCCCGAATTTGTTTGCTTTTGGCAGAAAGAGTATTATAATAAAAATAGATTGTTACATTTCGAGAAGATGTCAGAAAAACCAAAGAGGAGATTTGATATGAAAACAAAGAAAAAGCGGATTGCGCAGGAAATCCAGAGCCGTATTCTTACCATTGTGATTGCGATTTTTATGGTGGTTGCGGTTGTGGTCGCAGTTATGGTTGGAAATGTCAGCTTAAGTGCACAGAAGAATGATCTGGAGATGCAGTCGAAGGCAGCATCTTACCAGCTTGAAATCTTTTTTCAGGAGTATATGACCATTGTGGAGCAGATGGCGCTTGACAAAGATGTGCGGACACTGCTTACTGAGACAAAAGCAGGAGATAAGATCACAGAGTCGGCAGACTATCAGACGGTATTTCACGAGATGGAGAAAATTGCAGCAGCAGACAGTGATAACATTCAGGCAGTCTGGCTTGGAGATATTGATGCTAATGTGGCGACACAGTCAGACGGGTTTACAAGTGACAGCAGCTTTGAAATCACAGAGCGTACCTGGTATCGTGCAGTGGAGACGAACAGTACGATCCTGACAAGTGCTTATGTGGAGGCGAGTACCGGAAATCTGATCTTAAGTGCAGCAACTCCAGTTTATGATGAAAATGGCAAGAATATCATTGGTGTTGCAGGAGCGGATATCGCACTTGAGCATATTGATGAACTGCTTTCGGCTTATAAGATTGGAAACAATGGATTTGTTATTTTAGTAACATCGGATGGAACCATTATTTATCATCCTAATTCAGATAACCAGTTGAAAAATCTTTCCGAGCTGAACGTTTCGGATTCCGTGATGAAAGCAATTCAGAGTCAGAACGGAACATCTGTGAAGTATAAAGCAGATGGAAGCAGCAAGTATGGATATGTCGGAAGAATCGGAACGACCGATTATTATACGTTAAGCTGTATGCCTTCCAGCGAATATTTAGCAAGCCTGATCCAGTGTATCATTATTGTACTGCTGCTTGTAATTGTTGGAGTTGTCATTATCATTATGGCAATCAGACGTCTGGCAGGCAATATCACAAAACCGATCGTTGCATTAAATGAGGTGGCACAGGAACTGGCAGAGGGTAATCTGGATGTATCGCTCGACGTTTCTTCAGAGAACGAGATTGGAGAACTTGCAGATTCCATCCAGAAGACCGTAAACCGGTTAAAAGAATACATTAATTATATTGATGAGATTGCGTATGTCCTGAACCGTTTATCCGATGGAAAACTGAAATTTACATTAAAATACGATTATGCAGGTGATTTTGCAAAAGTAAAAGATGGAATGATGCATATCTCAGAATCATTACAGGGAATGATCGAGAATATCATCAACAGTTCCGCACAGGTTTCGGCTGGTGCAGATGATCTTTCGAGAGCAGCCCAGAATATTGCTGAGGGTGCAAGCACACAGGCAGCTTCTGTGGAAGAACTTGTCGCAACTTCAGTTTCTGTATCTGAGCAGGTAAAAGAGAATACAGACGATGCATTAAAATCAGCAGATGAAACGGCACGTGTCACAAAGATGATGCAGGACAGCAGAATGCAGATGGATCAGATGACAGATGCGATGAACAAGATCACAGAGACTTCCAATGAAGTTGTCAGCATCATTAAGACAATCGAAGACATAGCAGATCAGACGAATCTTTTGGCACTGAATGCTTCGATTGAGGCGGCAAGAGCCGGTGAAGCCGGTAAGGGATTTGCAGTGGTTGCTTCTGAGATTGGATCGCTTGCAGAAGGAAGTTCCAAGGCTGCAAATAATACGAAAGACCTCATTGGAGTATCCATTCAGGAGATTGAGCGTGGAACAGAACTTGCAGCGAATGTGGTTGTCTCCATGCAGGAAGTATTGGATGCGATTGAAAATGTGAATGGTATGATAGGGAAGAGTGCAGAGAATAACCAGACGCAGAATCAAAACATTGAGCAGATCAAACTTGGTATCGAAGAAATCTCCAAGGCAGTGGAAGACAATTCTGCATCTGCAGAGGAGACTTCCGCAACATCAGAGGAGCTGGCTGCACAGGCTGCAACACTCGAAGCTCTTGTCAAGCATTTTGACCTTGAGGATGACGGCAGCAACGATGCAACAAGATAGAAAAATCCCACCGGCAGATATGATTTCCTTCGTGAGCGAAGCGAACAGGAACATCCTATCTGCCGGTGGGATTTTGCTGTCGCCCAATACCTTTTGGCGGGCTCATCAATCTTTTTGCATACGAAACCTAGACACTGCAAATGTGAATTGTTATAATAAGAGATACGGAAAAAAGAAGGTAGTGAAGAACACTGCCAAAATGCAGGATTCATAAAGATGGAGCAGACATGAACAGGATAGCAATTGTGGAAGACGATCAGGGTTATCGTGACACACTTTTTACTTATATAAAACAATATGAACAAGAACGTGATACAGCATTTGAGGCGACACCTTTTGAGAAAGCGGATGATTTTCTGGCAGTTTATAACGGAGATTATGACATTATCCTGATGGACATTGAGATGCCTGGAACAAACGGCATGGATGCAGCAGAGCAGATCCGTAAAAAGGATGCCCAGGTAGTCATCATGTTTATCACGAACATGGCGCACTATGCGATCAAAGGATATGAAGTGGGCGCACTGGACTTTGTCTTAAAGCCGATCCAGTACCTGAATTTTGCCAATAAGATGGATCGTGCCATGCAGCTGGTGGAGAACCGCGGAAGCAGACCGGTGATGATCCAGACGGGAACCGGCGTCAAAAAGATTGATTCCAGAGACATTTTTTATGTGGAGATCCAGAATCATGTGTTGCGCTATCACACAAAACAGGGCAATTTTGAGGTGCGCGGAAGCTTGAAAAATGTGGAAGAGGAGCTTCCAAAGGGGCTGTTTGCAAAATGTAGCAACTGGTGTCTGGTAGGTCTGACACATGTTGCAGAGATTAAGGATGACACAGTGATCGTAGAGGGAGATGAACTGCAGATCAGCCGCCGCAGTAAGAAAAACTTTATGACGGCACTCATCCGCAGTGTAGGGAGAAGTTAAGAATGGTTCGTGATTTTGGTATCATGTTTTTTCAGGATTTTTTATTGCTGGTATGTGTGTATCTGTTTCTCATGCCATTGCATGTCATGGAAAAGAAAAAAATAAAAAACGGTCTGATACTTTGTGGGGCTTGGTGTGTCATGCTTGCAGCAAGACTGCTCATTCCGGCAATCGGGGAACATCTGATCGCAGAGTTTTTCATGCGTTTTGTGATCACGATGATTGCTGTTGGACTGATCAGCAAAAAAATAAGCTGGGAAATGATTTATTGTACGGTCTGGCCGCTCATTGTATATCATTGTATCAATATTATCTGGAACAGTTTACATCGCGTTTCTGCCATTGAGCAGCAGCCGCGGGTGCTGCAATATCTCTTTTCTCTCCTGTTTTTTGCGGCAATGTATCTGCTTTTGTCTATCACACTGTTTCGCTGGCTTCCAAGAAATGGATTTTACCAGGCAGGACCAAGAAGAACACTCTCAGCAGCAGCAGTGCTTTTCTTATCCTTGTTTTCTTACTACAATTTTTACCAGAACCGTGGAGAATCCAATCTTGCGGTTCTGGTTCAGTTATATTGCGTGACTTTTTTGTATCTGCAGGCAGAGCTTTTCAAAAAAAGCGAAGTAAAGCAGGAGTATGCGCTGATGGAGCGCATGTGGTACCAGCAGAAGAAGCAGTACGAGATCGCAAAAGACCAGATGCAGGTGATCGACCGCAAATGTCACGACCTGAAATATCAGGTGGCAGCAATGCGGCATATTGAAAACCCGGCAGAGCGGGAGAAAAATTTAAAAGAACTGGAGCAGTCTATCCGTATTTACGACTCTATCGTAAAAACAGGAAATGAGATTCTGGATACATTGCTCTCAGAGAAAAGTCTGATCTGTGAGGCAAGAGATATCACCATACACTGTGTGATCGATGGAAAGAAGCTGTTCTTCATGGATTCCATTGATATTTATGCACTGTTTGGGAATGCCATCGATAATGCCATCGAATGTGTGGAAAAGTTTTCAGAGAAAGAGATGAGGTTTATCGATATCTGTGTTGCAGAAAAGCAGCATTTTTTATATATCCGTTTTTCGAATCCAATCGAGCGGGCACCGGAGTATGAGGATGATCTGCCAAAGACCACGAAGAAAAACAAGCAGTATCACGGGATCGGGTTAAAGAGTATCCGGCACATTGCAGAGAAATACGGGGGGGATATCTCAGTATCCACAGAGATGAACTGTTTCAATCTGGAAGTGCTGCTCCCGGTGAAGTAAAAGAACAACCGTCTGTCTGAATTATACATATAGTTTGGATAGACGGTTTCGTATTTACAAAGGAACACCACTTACGTCACAAAAAGCACCGACTAAGTCAGGTTCGTTGAAAAATTAACGAATTTTATTTATTATTTATGTATTGAAATTGGAACAATATATAAAAATAGCCTGAAACGATACAAAGTGACAGGCACCATAAATAATAAAAAGGATGTGTTATATGCGACGAATTCAAAATCTGATGGAGCAGTGGCTTTTCATTGGACCTGACAACAGACAAGAGCAGGTGAACTTGCCACATACATGGAATGCAAAAGACGGACAGGACGGAGGAAATGATTACTACAGAGGAACCTGCCACTATGAGAAAACATTTGAAAAACCGGAATTTGATCCGGAGGCAGAGGAAGTATATCTGGAGTTTCTTGGTGTAAATGCAAGCAGTGATGTGACTGTGAACGGAAAAGAACTTGCACATCATGATGGCGGATATTCCACATTCCGCATCAATATCACAGAGGTTTTAGAAGACCGGAATAAACTGGAAGTGACCGTGGACAACTCCGTCAATGGAAAAGTATATCCGCAGAAAGCCGATTTTACGTTCTATGGCGGAATTTACCGCGATGTCCGTTTCCTGATCGTGTCAAAAGAGCATTTTGACTTAGATTACCTCGGAAGTAACGGAATTAAGATCACACCGGAAGTAAAAGAGAACGAAGCGAATGTTCATATCGAAACATTTACCAATACAGAGGAAGCACAGGTAAACGTTCAGATCAAAGATCAGGACGGAAAAGTAGTTGCAGAAGGGAACGGATGTGACGTAAATCTTAATATCCAGAATCCAATCCGCTGGCATGGAAGAAAAAATCCATACCTTTATACGGCAGTTGCAACGCTGACCGTAAATGGGGAAGTGAAGGATGAGATCACGAACCGTTTTGGTATCCGTACTTTTTCGGTAGATCCAAAGAAGGGATTTTTCTTAAACGGAGAGCATTATCCACTTCACGGAGTTTCCAGACATCAGGATTTTAAAGCATTAGGAAATGCGATTTCAACAAAAAACCATGATGAAGATATGGATATGATCTGCGAACTTGGGGCAAATACGATTCGTCTCGCACACTATCAGCATGACCAGTATTTTTATGATCTCTGTGATGAGAGAGGTATGGTCGTATGGGCAGAGATTCCATACATTTCGGAACATATGCCGGGCGGAAGAGAGAACACCATCAGCCAGATGAGAGAGCTGATCGTTCAGAATTACAATCATCCGTCAATTGTAGTATGGGGCGTATCCAATGAGATTACCATCAGTACAAAGGACAAAAAAGATATGTTGGACAATCATCATGTGTTAAATGATCTTTGCCACAAGATGGACCCGACAAGACTGACAACGTTAGCATGTTATGCAATGTGCGGACCATTTAACCGTTCTGCACACATCACAGATCTGGTTGGATGGAATTTATATCTGGGATGGTATGTACCGGGATTTTTCTTAAATGATCTGTTCTTAAGATTTTTCCACCTTGTATTCCCGAACCGCCCGATCGGTTATTCCGAGTATGGCGCGGAAGGTATGCCAAACCTTCACAGCAGAAGACCGAGACGTGGAGACCATACTGAGGAATATCAGGCAAAATATCATGAGTATATGATCAAATGTTTCGAGCGTCATCCATTTATGTGGAGCACTTATGTGTGGAATATGTTTGATTTTGCGGCAGATGCTAGAAATCAGGGCGGCGAGCCGGGCATGAACCATAAGGGACTTGTGACATTTGACCGCAAGACAAAGAAAGACAGTTTCTTCTTATATAAAGCATATTGGAGTGACGAACCATTTGTACATCTGTGTGGATCACGCCGCAGTGACCGTTCTGAGGATACAACGACCATTAAAGTTTACACAAACCAGCCGGTCGTATCCTTATACAATAACGGAGAGCTGATCGAGCAGAAGAGCGGAAATCATATTTTTACCTTCCAGCTTCCTATGGAAAAAGAGAATAAGATCGAAGCTGCAGCCGGAAGTGTGAAGGATGCGATGGTACTTCATCACACAGAAAAAGAGAATCCGGATTATAAGCTGAAAAAAGAAGCGAAAAAGAGTGAAAACTGGGTATAGATTTTAGCAGGATATTCCAAAGGAGAAGAAATAATGAGTAATCAAAAAGAAAAAACCACTGCACAGGCAGCCGGAATGAACCGGGCAAAACCGTATCAGCTTGTGCTGTTTCCGATGAACAATGGTGCGACAAATGTATATTATATCCTCACCATGAATTTTATCGCATATTATGCAAACGGAGTGTTAGGACTTGCGCTTATGTTTGCAACGACAATGGTAACCGTCATGCGTCTTTTTGATGCCGTGACGGATCCGATCATCGGAGCTTTGATCGACCGGACAAATTCAAAATTCGGTAAATTCCGTCCATACATGGTAATCGGAAATGCGATCATGATCGTTTCTTCCATTTTACTGTATTTTGGGACGAGGATCATCGCACCGGACATGCAGTGGCTGCGCTATGTATGCTTTGTGTTATTTTATGCATTATATGTTATCGGATACACATTCCAGACGGCCTGTACCCGTTCCGGACAGACCTGTCTGACAAACGATCCGAAACAGCGCCCGATGTTTACTATTTTTAATACGATCGCCAGCCTGATCGGTATGGGACTTGTACAGTTTCTGGCACCGATCTTAGGTGACCGTCTTGGCGGCTATAACAGCGCTAACTTTTTTGATTTTATGATACCACTTGCCATCGTGGTATCCGCAGTGCTGACACTTCTTGCAGTGATCGGTATCTGGGAGAAAGACAGACCGGAATTCTTCGGTGTTGGCAATAAACAGGAAAAAGTAAAATTAAAAGAATATGTTGCAATTTTAAAAGCAAACAAAGAGCTGCAGCGTCTTATGGTTGCAGGAGCAGGATGTAAGCTTGCTTTCTCCATCGCAACGAATATGACAGTACTCTGTATGCTTTACGGAGCGATGATGGGAGATTATGGCGGACTGTATCTTCCAATGATGATCGTTGGATATATTTTCTCTGTTCCATTCTTCCTTTTGACGGTAAAGACATCACAGAAGCATGGACAGAAAGCTTCACTGGTGCGCTATACAATGCTTGCACTGGTCATGTACATTGGAGTTTTAGTGTTGTTGTTGTTATGGAAGCAGGGGGTTCCGGCATTTAACTTAAGCCTGAGATCCATCAATGTATACACGGTGTTATTTGTGTTATTCTTTGGTATCGGTTATGGTGCATATTATGCAACAGCAGATATGCCGATTCCGATGGTTGCAGACTGTTCCGATTATGAGACATACCGTTCCGGACAGTATGTGCCAGGTATTATGGGAACATTGTTCTCACTTGTAGATAAATTAGTAAGTTCTCTTGGATCTACCATCGTTGGTGCAGCAGTTGCAATGATCGGTATCCAGACATTACCGGACAGCAAGACACCATATTCTTCTGGAATGCATGGAGTTGTTCTGATTCTGTTCTGTATTGTTCCGATGATCGCATGGCTTGCAACACTCTGGGCAATGAAAGGCTACACTTTAACAGGAGCCAGAATGAAAGAGATCCAGGCTGTCAATGCTGTGAGAAAACACGCGGTAAGTGAGGGAACGTCACTGGAAGAAGCCATGGAAAAATGGAAAACTTATGAGGATGTGCCGGAAGAATTCAAATGACCACTTACGTCATAAAAAGAACCGACTAGGGCGGGTTTGTTGATTTTTTAACAAAATTTTAATAAAATGAAAACACAAAGTAAACAAAGTTCGTCAAAATGACGGAATTTGAAAAAAGAAATGGAGAAAAATTATGGGAGAGAACAAAAAAGAAGTGAAAGCCCGCAAGAAGGCTTTCCGCAAAGCAAAACACAGAGCGATCCGTCCATGGAAAGGATTATCGATCGTATGTGCGATTCTGGCAGTGATCTTTGTGCCGCTGTACAGTTTATTAAACGTTTTTGATAATTCACTGGCTATTTTCGTCGGAGGAACATTCTGGAAATTACAGAACGAGGATGAAAGTGCACAGTACTTTACCTCTGACTTTGAGTCTACAGAAGATATGGTTGACTACGGATTACAGCTTGTCCAGCAGGTGGAGGCAGAAGGTGCAGCGCTTCTTATGAATGAGAATAACGCACTTCCTCTGGCAGAAGGGGACAATGTCAGTCTGTTTTCCAATTCATCTGTAAACCTTGTGTATGGTGGTACAGGATCCGGTAACATTGACGCTTCCACAGCAGATACCTTAAAAACTGCGATGGAAAAAACAGGTTTCAATGTAAACGAAACACTCTGGAACTTCTATGAATCCGAAGAGATGGGAATGTACAAACGTGGAAATGGTGGTACAATCGCAACTGCAAGTGCCGTTGTAACAGAGGTTCCATGGAATGAGTACACAGACGAAGTGAAAGATTCTGTCACTTCTTATGGTGATGCAGCGATCGTTACATTATCCCGTGTAGGTGGTGAGGGTGCTGACCTTGCATACGGTGATGTCAATTATCTTGCATTAGATGACAATGAAAAAGAAATGCTTTCCAATGTGGCAGCAATGAAAGCAGACGGAACTGTTAGCAAAATTATCGTGCTGATCAACTCCGCAAACACCTTACAGTTAGATTTCTTAAAAGATAATATTTATAATGTAGATGCCTGTCTGTGGATCGGCGATGTCGGAATTACAGGTATCAATGCAGTGGCTGATATCCTTGCAGGTAACGTCAATCCATCCGGTAGCCTTGTGGATACTTACTGCTATGATAATTACTCTTCACCGGCCATGGCGAACTTCACGCCAATGATTTATGAAGGCTATACAGAAGAACTGATCCCTGAAAAAGCAAAAAGCTACATGGTATATCAGGAAGGTATCTACGTTGGATACAAATATTATGAGACACGTTATGAAGACACGGTTATGGGAACCGGAAATGCAGGAAGCTATGTATACAGCGATGATGTGGCATTCCCATTCGGTTATGGATTAAGCTATACAGATTTCGAGTACAGTGACATGACAGGTGTTTATGATGCTGCGACAGATTCCTATAACTTTAATGTGACAGTTACCAATACAGGTGATACTTATTCTGGAAAAGAGACCGTTCAGATTTACGCACAGTCTCCATATACAGAGTATGACAAAGAAAATTCTGTAGAGAAATCTGCAGTACAGTTATGCGGATTTGGCAAAACTGATATTTTGGCTCCGGGTGAGTCCCAGACATTAACAATTAATGTGGACAGAGCAGATATCGCATCTTATGATGCATATGGTGCAAAAACATATATCTTAGATGCCGGTGATTACTATTTCACAGCAGCAACAGATGCACACAATGCTGTAAATAACATTCTTGCAGCAAAAGGATTCACAACTGAGAATGGAATGGATGCAGAAGGTAACGCAGAGCTTACATTCCAGTGGACAAATGATACATTAGATACCACTACTTACGCAGTATCCAAGAGTGGTGCAGAGGTAACAAACCAGTTATCTGATTCTGATATGAACCTTTACGAAGGTGCCGGAGATAACTCCGTAACTTACCTTTCACGTAATGACTGGGAGGGAACTTTCCCAACAGAGTCCCCGGTATTTGCATTGACAGATACAATGATCGATGATCTGCAGTTAGTACAGTACGATGCAGCAGATTATGATACCGTAGAGATGCCGACTTTAGGCGCTAAAAATGGTCTTACTTTATACGATATGATCGGTAAAGATTATGACGATGCTGACTGGGATACTTTATTAGACCAGCTTACCTATGACGAGATGGTAACTTTAATTGGCGACTCCTTCCACTGGACAATGCCGATCAAATCGATCCAGGCTCCGGGTTCCCGTGATGAGAACGGACCACAGGGATTGACCGCTTCCTTATTCGGCAATACGGATAAAGAAAAACTGACAGCAACTGCATTTACATCTGAGGATGTGATGGCAGCAACTTTCAATACGGATATTATGACAGAAATTGGTAAAGTGATCGGTAATAACTGTCTGTCTGCAGGCGTTGCGATTCTTTACGGACCGGGTAACAATATCCACAGAAATCCTTATGGCGGACGTAACTTCGAGTACTACAGTGAAGATGGATTCCTTTCCGGAAAAATGAGCGCTTACGAAGTGGCAGCTATCCAGGAAAAAGGTGTTCATGTCGTAATGAAACACTTTGCATTAAATGACTGCGAGCAGGATCGTATCGGTCTTGGCGTATGGCTCTCTGAACAGGCAGCACGTGAAGTATATTTAAAAGCATTCCAGGATGTGTTTGAAGAAGGAAATGCAAACGGAACCATGGTTGCTTACACACGTTGGGGATGTATCTGGTCCGGCGGTAACAAAGGCTTGATGACCGGAATCATGAGAAATGAGTGGGGCAGCAATGGACTTACCATCACAGACAACGTTCTTAATCCATATGTCAATGGCCCGGACGGAGTGATGGCAGGTGGTGTTACAACCTATGATGCCATGATGCCGTATGTGACCAAAGAATTACCGGCATATAAAAATGATCCGGTTATGGTAACAGCAATGCGCGAGGCATGCCACCATGACCTGTATGTATTAGCAAACTCTGTTGCTATGAATGGTGTTGGTGAAAATACAACCATTAAATTTGTACAGCCAAAATTACTTGTGATCTTAAAGACAATTGCGACCATCGGTGTAGTAGGATTCATCCTCTCACTTGTGATGTTCATTCTGAAAAAACGCAAGTTCAAAAAGAGTGAAGAGTACACAAGCTATATGGCATGGAAAAAAGAGTTAAAACAGAATAAGCAGAATAAACAGTAAGAAATGATGCGGAAGAAGGCATTGCACAGCAAAATGTGTGATGTCTTCTTTTTTTTCATGACCATACGTCTGAGGAGGTTTACATCTCACTGAAAATAGTGACTTAAAATAATGAAAAATTGTGCAGCCCTACAAAAGAAAATATTTTAGAAAAATATGTAAAAAAGTTATTGACAACTAACTATCGTTAGATTATACTAACCAACGTAGAAACGAAAAAGATTATCAATAGTCTTTGGAAAGATAAGGAAGAGGAAGATATGATGCCTTTAACAATGGTGAAAACAGGTGAAGAGAATACAATCAAAAAAGTTGGCGGAAAAGAAGAAACCAGAAGATTTTTAGAGAATCTCGGATTTGTAACCGGAGGCGTGGTTACGGTCGTATCTGAAATCGGTGGCAACATGATCGTGAATGTCAAGGATTCGAGGGTTGCGATCGGAAAAGACATGGCAAACAAGATCATGGTCTAGGTGTGCCAGCCTGTAAGCTGTAAGCAATGGCAGGGCGTTTTCCTGCCTGCTGATAAATGATTAAAAAATAAAAAAGGAGCCGTTAGGAAATGACATTAAAAGAAATAGCTGTCGGACAGACAGTAAAAGTCAAAAAGTTGACTGGCGAGGGACCGGTTAAGAGAAGGATCATGGATATGGGTATCACAAAAGGTGTGGATGTTTTTGTCAGAAAAGTAGCACCGCTTGGCGACCCTATAGAGGTTACTGTGCGCGGATACGAGTTATCCCTCCGCAAAGCAGATGCAGAGATGATCGAAGTGGAATAATTTTTTTTGTCCATGGGTTACATAAGACTAACTCAAAAGATAAAAATGTTATGAAAATGAGTAGTGCTGGCATACTTTTGCAGGATGCGGCATGCGGATTCCAGACATGGAAACGGACTTACATAGAAGCAGAAAAGGAGAGTTGATCATGGCAGTTAAAATTGCACTCGCAGGAAATCCAAACTGCGGTAAAACAACATTATTTAATGCTCTGACAGGTTCCAACCAGTTTGTTGGTAACTGGCCGGGTGTTACGGTAGAGAAGAAAGAAGGAAAATTAAAAGGACATAAAGATGTCGTTATCATGGACTTACCGGGTATCTATTCTTTATCTCCATACACACTTGAGGAAGTAGTTGCAAGAAACTACCTCATCGCTGAGAGACCGGATGCGATCTTAAATATCGTCGACGGTACAAACATCGAGCGTAACCTTTACCTTTCCACACAGCTTATGGAATTAGGTATTCCGGTCATCATGGCAGTCAACATGATGGACGTTGTGGAGAAGAGCGGTGAGAAAATCCACACAGATAAATTAAGCAAAAAATTAGGCTGTGAAGTCGTTGAGATTTCCGCTTTAAAAGGAACCGGCATCAAAGAGGCAGCTGAGAAGGCAGTGAAGCTTGCAGAGAGCAGAAAAGCAGCAGTAGTAGCCCACGAGTTCTCCAAAGAGGCTGAGGATATTATTGCAGAAGTTGAAGGCAAGATCAAAGGAATGCCGGAAGAACAGAAGAGATTCTTTGCGATCAAATTACTGGAAAAAGATGATAAGATCAATGAAATGATGACAAACGTTCCGGATGTATCCGCAGAGATTAAAGAGATGGAAGATAAATTTGATGATGATACCGAGAGTGTTATCACAAATGAGAGATACGTATACATTTCTTCTATCATTGGCGACTGTGTGACAAAGAACACCAAAGAAAAACTGACAACTTCTGACAGGATTGACCGCATCGTGACAAACAGATGGGCAGCATTACCTATTTTCGCACTTGTTATGTTCATTGTATATTATGTATCTGTTACAACCGTTGGAGCATTATTGACAGACTGGACAAACGACACATTATTTGCAGAATGGATCATTCCAGGAGCACAGAGCTTCTTTGAAGGCATCGGATGTGCAGACTGGCTGACCGGACTTATCGTAGATGGTGTGATCTCCGGTGTCGGTGCAGTTCTTGGTTTCGTACCACAGATGTTAGTATTATTTATTTTCCTTGCTTTCTTAGAGAGCTGCGGATATATGGCGCGTGTCGCATTTATCATGGATCGTATTTTCCGTAAATTTGGTCTTTCCGGAAAATCCTTCATTCCGATGCTGATCGGCAGCGGATGTGGTGTTCCTGGTATTATGGCATCCCGTACGATTGAGAATGACCGTGACCGTAAAATGACCATTATGACAACGACCTTTGTTCCTTGTGGAGCAAAGCTTCCAATTATCGCCATGATCGCAGGCGCGTTCTTCGATAACTCCGGATGGGTTGCAACAAGCTGTTATTTCGTTGGTATCGCAGCGATCATCTGCTCCGGTATCATCTTAAAGAAAACAAAAATGTTTGCCGGTGATCCCGCACCATTCGTTATGGAGCTTCCGGCATACCACTGGCCAACAGTTTCCAACGTACTTCGCAGCATGTGGGAGAGAGGCTGGTCCTTCATCAAAAAAGCAGGTACGATCATTCTTTTATCTACCATCGTATTATGGTTCTTAATGAGCTTCGGATGGGAGAGTGGAAGCTTTGGAATGGTTGAGGAGTTAAATAACTCTATCCTTGCTTCTATCGGAAGCGCAATCGCATGGATCTTTGCACCACTTGGCTGGACAAAAGCAGGTGAAGGATGGAAAATGGCAGTTGCAGCGATCACTGGTTTGATTGCAAAAGAGAACGTTGTAGCAACTTTCGGTATGTTATATGGATTCGGAGAAGTAGCAGAAGATGGTGCTGAGATCTGGGGTAACCTTGCAGCAGCTATGACTCCGATCGCAGCTTACGGATTCCTGGTATTCAACTTACTGTGTGCACCATGCTTCGCTGCAATGGGAGCGATCAAACGTGAGATGAACAATGCAAAATGGTTCTGGTTCGCAATCGGATATCAGTGTGGACTCGCTTATGTGGTATCACTCTGCATCTACCAGATCGGTACATTAATTACAACAGGCGCGTTCGGAATCGGAACAGTTGCAGCATTCCTGCTTGTGATCGGATTCCTGTACTTACTTTTCCGCCCATACAAAGAGAGCAGCTCTTTGAAGGTTGACGCAAAGAAAGTTGTAAGTGCAAAATAATAGTCATTTCAGGAAGAAGCCTCATACATAGAGGCTTCTCCTTAAAAAACAGAAAGGCGGTAGTATAATATGGGAACATTCGTTGTATTAGTTGTTTTGATATCCGTAGTTGCTCTGATCGTCAGAGGCATTGTCCGGGACAAAAAGAGTGGAAAATCTTCCTGCGGTGGGGACTGTTCACATTGCAGAGGCTGCCATTAGATATAGTGATAAACACAAATTTCAGGTGATTAAGAAGGGCATGGTTTAAGATGATTCAGCATACATCCGAACAGCAGAAGCAGGACGAAAATCAGCAGAAGTATGAGAAAACCCAGATGCAGCGTGAAATTGTGATTCAGCGGCTGAAAGAGCAGGGATGCAGGATCACAAAGCAGAGGATGGTGCTGCTCGACATCATACTGAATGAGAATTGCTCAAGCTGTAAAGAAATTTATTACAAAGCATCCAGGATCGATTCAAAAATCGGGACTGCGACCGTGTATCGCATGATCAATACCTTGGAGGAGATCGGTGCGATCAACAGAAGGAATATGTATAAGATAGACTGGTAAAATTCTTATAATTAAATAAAAATCATTATCGAAAGAGGCGGCATCGGGATTTCCGGTGCCGCCTCTTTTGGGACAGTTTCATTTGCAGGAAAACCGTCTTTTTTATGTAAAAAATGAAACATGGTCATGTCCTGACACGGTGGGATTTGCGGA
>OLSP01001461.1_pt1 | contig 21621 bp, 20 predicted proteins | sample 1672941 | NCBI WGS metagenome assembly OLSP01 (sample SAMEA3136739, study PRJEB25190) | human gut metagenome | reverse complement strand
GCGCAGGATCTCGGTGAGCTTTTCGCTGTAATCTACACTGTCTAATTTCGGGCAGCCAATGAGCGTGATTTTGCCGCGCATAAACTCTGAATGCATATTGGCATAGGCGTAGGCGGTGCAGTCAGCAGCGATCAACAGCTTTGCATCCTTGAAATAGGGCGCATTCATAGGAGCAAGCTTGATCTGGCACGGCCACTGTCCAAGCTGAGATGTCACAGCCATGGGTGCAGCATTTGCCGTGGGCGCTATTCCGTTGGGGGTAAGGGTGCGCATCTTCTGGCCGGGGCAACCGGTGTAAGGCAACGTCATACCGCCCTCCCGCATCTTTTTCTGCTTGTTTTCCAATTTTATAAACCGAATATTTCCAGTTACAGAACCACTGTCCAATTTCTTTCAAATTATCCTGCCCCATAATAGAGGAACTGCCCGGAACATAAGAACGTTTTTGCTCTGCAGCAGTATCAATGCCGTACTGCAAAACATCCAGCGGTTTCGTCTCATTTTCGTCCATCGCAAGATACCCCATCTGCTGCTGCGCCTTGTCTGCAACAATCTCCAAAATCACAAACGGATTATCTTTTGTTCCTTTTTTCCCTTCGCAGGTCGGCACATCCGAGGTTGCCGGTTTCGCTCCGGTACCCATTTCGCCAATCCAGTTCTTTCCTTCATCCGTCACAGAATCCAAAGCAATTGAGTCCGATTTCCCTTTCACATACGGTTCTTTCGGACTAAACATACCAAATGCTCTTGTATAAACGCCGATACCTACAACAATGGCGATTACAATTGGAATCAAACTATATAAAAACCATATTTTCTTTCTTGTTCTCAAAAAAACCGCCTCCTTTACTGATTTCTCATTACAACTTCTTTATCACAGGTAAACTCTGCCATATCTTCATTCTTCAACTGTAGCGAAATATGAAGAATATCTTTTTGCTTTTTCTCTTTATCTTCTTTTTTCTCACATGTAAAATCTTTTACATGGTCTAATAAAAGATGTTTTTTATCCGATGTCAAAACCGCCTTCTTCGTCTCGGTGTCCTTTGCAAAATAAACGGCATTGCCATCCTGCCAGTAATAACTTGCAAGTGAACTCTCCGGCTTATGATCTGCACCAATTTTATCCTTTGTTATTGTAAGCTGTTTTTTATTGTCATCCCATTCGACATGGCTTCCTTCCATCACATAAGTCGTCATGTGGTTTAATGTCTCTTTTGCCTGATTCTGCAAATCCACCGAGGTCTGTGTAATTCTCATGTTCCTCGTTGCAAAACCAATCAGACCAATGATTGCCGTAAGAACAATAGCTGAAATCGCCATGGCTATCATTAATTCAATCAGCGAATATCCCGCTCGTACTTTTCCTTTCATACAATCACCTTCCACAATCAACTCTTTACTGTAATTCTTCCACATAGTGTTTACCGGTATCTTTTACCAGATACACCATGTAATCATTTACATTATCGTCATAAACTTCAATTTCTTCAGGTCCAACGGAAAATGCGCCATCCTTTTTCTGAATTCCTATCGTGATGACCTCTCCGTCCGTCAATTCTTTTCCATCATATTTGAGGGAAATGCCGGATTCGCCAACTGACTCTCCTTCCCCTGACGGAGTGTAACTTTCCTCTTTGGTATAATCAATAAAATAATTTCCTGACTGTTTATACAAATGCATAAATAACTGCTTATTGCTTCCCATATTTTTGGATTTTAAGTTTGTCAGGCTCGAATCAATATCATAAGCCATCCCCTTTACATCGGCAGAACGGACCAAATTATAAGAAATTGCAATGCCGCCGGTAAGTATTCCCACAATGGCAATAATAATTATCATTTCGACCAAAGAAAATCCATCTCTTTCTTTTACTTTTTCCATGTCCGCTGCCTCCTTTCCAATGTGTTTTCCGCTTAATAAGAGTTTTTCTCCCAGTTTTCATACGAAATACAGGATGAAAAATCCGTTGCATTCTGTACACCACGTCCGGTATATCCATAAAACAGTTCTTTCAATTTATCGTCATTTTTTGCCGTTTCCAAAAGTTTTCCAACCAAAACCATATTGGATTTTAAGTTCAAATTACTTCTTGTCGTTGTCACTTTCCCTTTGGCTAAAATAAGTCCCTCGAAATCACTCTGTACTTCGACCTCACCACCGGCAATAATAATTCCCTTTTTCATCGAACTATCTACAACATAATCTCCCGGCGTCGCATAAATTACACCGGAATTTTTTTCATCATTCTTTGTCATAACCGTCGTTAATTTAGAAAAATCAATCAGCCGGTCTGCTACCAGTGCATTTGCATTTTCCGGCAAACGCATACCTCCCGTTGCTCCGGAGGCAAGAAGGGACAACTGATACCCCACGTAATCCTGACCCTGCTTTCTGCCATCCGCTAACAATTCTTCATTTGGATTTCCGGCATTATCAAAATAATTATCGGACTGCATACTGCTTCCACCCGCCGCATAATAGTTCTGAATCACATTACCGGCAACTAAAAACAGTTCCGAAGAAAATTTCATATTCGTATCATCCACCGTAGATACATACGGTTTTGCCCGCTCATCAAGCTGATCTTTATTGGATACAGTTTCTCCATCTTCCTCTTTTGAACCTTGATAGTAATTTCTGAAATATTCATTTGCATTCTTCTCATCTTTAAATTTCAAATAATAAAATACATAGCCACCAGAGTTACTATAGTTCGCCGTATATGGCTCGGCAGAGTCTAGATATTTTCCAATATCCGAATTTAAAAGTGCTGTTTTATCAATCGTAACTTTTTCTCCTCGAATCACCGGATTGTGCGTATCCTGTGCATCTCTTCCATCTTCCGGAATAATATACTCATCCGGCAAAAGATAGGCAATCTGATTACTCTTTACTGCGATGGATTCACCCATCATAATATCGGAAACCCTAGCATTTCCGCTCTCATCGTTTCTAGAAACAAAAGTTCTTCCGGCAAGAATCAGCTTATCCAGATTTTTTGCTTTCAACGTTGTATTTAATCCATTCACCAAAATCGCACTGCTGTAATCAGAGCGCGCCGTCGATGTTGTCTTTGTATTCTGCTCATTATAACTGTAGCCATAATACTTTCCGGAAAGGGTAACAATCGAATTGTTTGCCTCAATATCCAAATCATTTGCCACATAAGCATTTTCATTTAAATCCAATTTTGTCTGCAGTGTTGACTCCGAATCCATCCCCTGTGATTTCAGGCGGATGTTCTGTACCCACAAATTTCCCGCTGCTTTTTCACCCTGTAAAGAAACCGTCGCACCGCCAAGCAAATCAAGGCTTCCTCTGCTGATAATGGTCGGGCTGTAAAAATAGGCTGCATTCTGGCTCTCTACTTTTATGCCGGCATCTTTATCCCCGGTATAAATATTTCCCCGGAAAGTGACACCTTTGTTATTATCATTATTCGCAACCGCCAAAGAAGAATCCGAAATTACAATGTAATCCTTAATCTCCTCTAACGTAGAATCCCCCTCAAATTTGTAATCCGGCACCTTCATGCAAATATCGGTGCGAATTGTCGAGCGGTAATCCGCAGCGTCCGTATAGTCAATCATCATATTTTTAATGGTCAGCGAATACTGATTATCCGCATCCACATCAATCACAAATGCTAAGTTCGTTCCCTTCTGAGTCGTAACGGCATCCGGAACTTTCGATAATTTTTTCAAAATGGAAAGGTCACAGTTCTGCTCTGTTCCCACTTTGCTTTCATCCCATGCATACGAATAACCCATCAGTTTTGATGCCAGCAAACTAATATATTTTTCAGAAAAAGTTTTGTGCATACTGTCTTTTGTCTTTGTGTAATGCTCTACCACATCTTTATAAGCTTCCTCTCCGGCATCCCCGGCATACTCCAAAAGTCCGGTCTTTACTTCCTCAAGAATTCCTTCGGTCTGGTAAAAATTATCCGATGCGTTGTGGTCAACATTTACCGAAATCAAATAACGGCTTGCAATCGTCAAAAGAATCGTTCCAATGGCAGCAATAAAAAGAATCCCAATGATTACGGTAACCAATGAGGAACCCTCTCTTTCTCTAGGCCAAATATTTTTTATCGTATTTCGCATCCTTTTCACGCCCCCTTCGATGATTGCAGACGGACAATTCGATTATCCTCTGAATAATTCGTTTCTGACGCTTCATAAACATCTACCGTAACACCGGCGATTCTCTCCTGCTTTTCATGGGTAACAAAATCCGTCTGAAAACTTCCGGCAGAAAGAGACGCCCCGTTTGTATAATAAACAGGCTGTAAGAAATTTCCGGAACCACTAAGCATAATTTTATAGCCGGCCGCCGGTGCTGCATCTCCTTTCTGGCATATGAAATAAAACTTCAACTGTTTTGCTTCGTCAATTGATAAATCTCCCAGATTCACTTCAACCGAATCCGTCAATGCATTGTCATGAAGAAGATTATATAAAATGTATATATTTTCTAATGTCTCTTTTTCCGCTTTCTGGTTTTTCACTACCGCGCTAAACTCAGACCCATTATATGAATAACGGTAGGAAACATCAATCCGGTAAATGCCTTCCTGTTCCGTATCATTCTGAATATCAATCACAATATCTCTTGAAAGTCCATTTTCAATTGTGCTTTTGTTGACACTCGGATTTTTGTAGTAAAAATGACTTACCGCCGCCTGCAGCTGGTCAGATTCAACAATAACGGCATTGTTTGCTGAATAAATTTCCTGCAGCTTTGGCTGCTCATAATTATTATATTTGGATTCCACCTGGTTTCCCTCAGAATCCGTTGTGTCATAATCATAATCAAATAACACGCGCGCCTGATAATCAGAGCCATTTAATGTGACTTTTTTAGACAACGTCATCTGCTTGTTCTTTTTTTTCACAAGCGTCCACGCACTGCCTGTCGCCGCCATCAACTGACTGTCAATATCCGTAAGTGTCTTGCAGGAGTCTACCTCTTCTAATACCGATTGTGCCACAAGATCTGCTTCCTGTTTGTTTCTACCGGTTGACGAATAATAACTTGCACTCGAAAAAAAGGAAAGTAGAGCCAATGAAGCGACACCCAAAATGGCAATCGCAATCAACACTTCAATCAGCGAAAACCCCTGTACCTGTCTTTTCATTCTCTCACTTCCCTTCACTCACATACAACTTATATATACCTTATTTCTTAAACGTACCAAAAACATCTTCATTTCCAAGAATGATGCCTGAAATATCCGGCTCAACATATGCCTTTCCGTTTCCATTCAAGCTGAAAAAGTGAACTAAAATCGTTCCACTTAATTTTCCGGTACTGTTATCAAATGTAAGGTTAATCGATACAACCGACATTGGTTCTTCATTTTTTGCCACCCAGTCAATTGCCTTTAAAATCTGTTTTTTCGTGCCGGTCAGCTCAATTTCATAAGGAGAAGCCTTTCCAACCATCTTCATAACAGAAACTTTTTTCTCCGGATTCTTTTCCACATCACTCAACGTCGTTTCTTCGGATTCTGTGGACTGCTCCGCATCATCACCGGTTCCTGTTGTCACAATAAACTTACCATCCTTAAAAAAGGTCTTATCTGCCTGTGGACGTATTGCACGCAGACGAACACCACTTGCCACTGACATTTTGTAAATATTGCTAATCGCTTTCTGCTGTGTCATCTTGCACGGATACGTCTGCGATTTTTTCTGAATTTCCTTCTGCGTCTTTGCCTGAGAAGCATTCATCTCATTTACGCGAATCTGCAAATCACTTAAGTAATTGACTTGATTTTTTTTCTGGGTGGAATCTGTTTCCAAGCGATCCGCCTGATCCATATTTCTTTGAAATACAAAAATCACCGTTCCCAACAGAATCAATAATCCGCCAAGAATCAATATCAATCGTTTTTGTACGGTTGTTAATCCATTCTTCATCATTTCATCCCCGCTCTCTTTTTACTCTGTCTGACTGCCCTCTATCTCAGATGCTTTTTTATTCGCATCCACCACTTTATTGTAGGCAAATGTTATCGTATATGAATATTGTTTCTTCTTTGTCAGTGCTTCGTTGGTCTCGGTAATCGAGTCAATTTTCACACTGGAAATTCCATCAATTTTTTCAAGCTGAATCTGCAGGGCAGACAGCGATAAAAGTTTATCGGTACTGATTGCATTAATCGTAACTTTTGCTTCATCACTGGTAATGCTCCGAATCTTAAAGGATTTCGGGCACTGTGCTTCCATACTCTTTAACAAGGCATGAAAATGATTGTTTTTATTATCACAATATAAATCAAACACATCGAGCATTTTCCGATTCACTACCTCTTCCAGCAAGGCAGCGAATTCAGACTCTACCGGTTCCATCGCCTGTATGCGGTTCGTCCACATACGGTTGGTTTCTTTTTCCTGCAACAATCGCATCACAGAAAAGCCACCCACTAAAATACTAATCAAAAGGCAGCCTGCAAAAATCAGGACTGCGCCTGTCATGGAACCTTTCTTTTCTTCTTTTTGACGCACGGCGTTGGATACAAAATGAACTGAATCAAAAACAGCTCCAAAACAATTAATATACTGTAAAATGTAAGCGTTAATATTTACTTTACGGTTAAAGCGAACGCCTGCAAGTTCTTCCGGCGTATGTGTCTGGATTCCCAGTTCATTTGACAACAGTTCATGAATTCCTGCTACTGCACAGCCTTTTCCCATGCAGATGATTTCCTGTATCGGCCGGTCTTTGTATTTGGAATTATAATATTCAATTACTCGTCCAATATTGCCAATCAGATAAGACGCATTATCTGTCACTTCAATTCTTTTATCCAATGACGGATTATTCTCCGGATTTTCTGAATTTAAGTTGTGTAAAATCACACGATTCCGTTTCAGAAGTGTATAGGCTTCTTCTTCCGTCTGCACCTGAAATACCGGTTCTTGCAAGAGAACCTCTGTAAATACGTTAATTCCATACGGAACTACTCGCTGCAGCAAAAGTTTATTATCACTGATAATATTAACAAGCGTTGCCGACTGGTTAATCTGAATCGACATTGTAACGCCCTCTTTGCTTTTAACCTGACGGCGCATCACCTGGAAAACAGCGTTTCCATCAGCATCAATTGATTCAATATGAAGTCCTGCCGCATTAGCAAGTGTGTAATAGGAATCAATCAAATCAGACGGTGCCGCAAACACCATGACATCCTGAAGCATTCCACCTTCTTCTGTCTTTTTGGGCGTCCCCTGCTGCACATAAGAGAAAATATACTTTTCTATATCAATCGGGAACAAATCAGGTACTTTTGCCATAACTAACGGCTGGATTTTCATTTTCTTTTTAGCAATCGGAACACTGGTCTCACGGCTTGCAATTTTTCCGCTCGCTACGGTAAAAATAACATCCTTCGTGCGAATCCCTTTATCTGCACATGCTTTCCGAATGCAGGTTGCCAGTTCAGCAACCTCTATAATCATACCGTCTTTTACTGCATTTTCCGGCGTAGGAAAACGTACACAGCCATATACGGTCGGATAATTTGCAGTATGTTCCATATGCACAATCTGAACTTCATTTGTACCAATTCGTACAACAATTACTTTTTTCGCCATTCATTCATCCTCCTATAATCCCTTTCGCCATTTTTACAATGCTTTATAAAAAAGCCCTCTAAAAATGGCAAATGTTAATATACAAAAGTACGGACATACCAGTTTAACACGGTATCGCCCCATAACAAAACAAGATAAACTCCCATCGCCAGATAAGGAGTTGTTGGAAATCTTCCCGATTTTTTACGGTATAACTGAATCCCCCCCTGAATCACTGCACCAAGCAGACAGCCGGCAATCAGTGCCAGTAAAGAATGTCCAAATCCGATACACAGTCCAATGCACGCCATAAATTCAATATCACCAAGTCCAAGTCCTGCTTTTCCCGTAATCTTTTTAAACAGAAGCGCGCACACAAGCAAAAATACTCCCATAAACAAAGCGCCTGCGATGTAATACAGCCACTGTGACGCATGAAAGAATAAATGAACTGTCCCAACGACAATCATCAAAATCTCACAGACAGCCGGAAACTTCATCGTCTTTAAATCCGTCACAGCAATGACTATCATAATAGAAGTAAGGACACACCAAAGGATACTATCCGGATTTAATCCACAGAAAGCAACCAATAAAACGTATAAAATTCCGTTTGCCAGTTCGACAAGCGGATACTGAATTGAAATCTTTGCTCCACAGTACCTGCATTTGCCACGAAGTGCCAAATAACTGAACACGGGAAACAAATCATACCACTTCAAAGGGTGCTTACAACTCATACAATGGGAGCCCACCGTGACAACACTTTCCCCCTTTGGCATTCGGTATATGCATACATTAAGAAAACTTCCTATAATAATGCCATACAAGAATACAATTATGTAGAGGATAAAGTGTTTCAATGCCATAGCGGGCTCTCCCTTGTGAATCAATGTTTAAATAAACTATTTGTTAGATGATACAATAAGTGTTTTTCCATCACCTTTTGTTCCAGTTGCATATACTTCAATTTTACCACTAGATTTGGTATAAGTACATGTAATACCACTAGTCTTTGCATCAGCCGATTCCAATTTATCTGCTGTACCAGTATGAACATCTGATTTGTCTGTTGCATTCAATGCTTGTGCCATTGCAGTAACAAAAGCATCATTTGCTGCACCAGAACAAGTTGCTACACCATTTCTTGGAATAATTACTGTAGCATCTGCCGTAATCTTCTGGTCAGCAAGCGTTGCCTGAAATACACCGTATACAGTATCAACTGTCTGCTGATCTTTTCCGACACGAGATTTCTCCAAATAAGGAATTACCGCAAGTGCTACAACACCAATCAGGATTGCCATAATAGCAATAACGATGATTAACTCAATCAGAGAGAAACCTTCTCTCTCACCACTTAAACACTTCTGGATTTTTCTTCTCATAGTTACACTCTCCTTTTTTTAATTTTCCCACGACCAGTATAGGCTTAGCCGTACGGATGACTTTATAAGTCTTATACCGTTATTGTACACAAATTTCTTTAGGTTGTCAAGTGATTCTTTGACGTTGTTTGTTGTTTGTGAAGAGTGTTTGTTTGCACTTTTTTTGTTTTCCGTAATTCCGGAGAAAAGCAAAAGCAAATTCTTCTCAAAGAACAAACTTAGTTATTTTCACCGTTGAACATTTACATATTTTTCTCTCCCTTGTAACAATTCAAGGCATATACGGAATCATTATTTCCTTAATCTTCCCCTTATTTACTGTTAAATCAGCAAACTGCCCTACAATAGATTTGTCTACACTTTTCTTCATCCATTTCTTGCTTCTCTTATATGCCTTCTCAGGACTTTCTGAAGCATCTTTTATCGTGCATTTGTCTTGTAACACTGCTTTAAAAGTCTTTGGCTCAATACTATAAATAGAGCCATCACTACCCCAATTATCCACCTTGTGATACCAAACCGTATTTCCTTTTATTTTTGTAACAATGGCATAGCCATCAAATGATTTCTTTGTTGTTGACGGCTGTATACTTTCCAACATTTTTCTGGCATAGTTTTCAACTGTAAAATATAGTGATGCTGTATTATATTCTTCCATCATTTTATTTGCAGATTTTTTATAATACTGAATATATGTCTTTCTTTTTCCTGATTTATCTACAAGGAGTTGAATCAGCTTTTTTTTCAAGTAGTACGCCCTATACTCTTTTCCTTTAATTTTACCATAGGAAAACATTAGGTCATTTCCATAAAAATAATAAGTCATTTTCCCCTTTTCAAAGTTCAAAGTAACCGTTTGATTTTTTGTTTTTAATTGTTTTGATTTCTTGTAATAAAACTGCTTGATTGTATCAATGCGCTTTGAAACAACACTTTTAGAAAAAATCTTGTGTTTATACTCACTTCTTGCAAAGGCAGTTTCTCCTATATTCATAACAACCATAACAAACAACAAAAAAATCACACTCATACGAAACAATATTTTTTTCATTTTAAATTCCTCCCATCATAATTTCCTATGCTTTTCCTGCATCTTGATAAATCTTGAGCATTGGCATCATTACCGCACCAATTACACCGCCTACCAAAACAGCAAGCACAACGATAATCAGTGGCTCCATTGCCGTCGTAAGGTTCTTCGTTGCCGTCTCTACTTCTCCTTCGTAGTATTCCGCAACCTTATCAAGCATCTGCTCTGTCGTACCGGTTTCTTCACCGATTTTAAGCATGTGTGTTACCATCGGTGGAAATACTTCAGAAGCCTCTAATGGTTCTGACATCGGGATTCCCTGCATAACCTCTTCTCGACAATCTTTTACTGCTTTCCGAATCACTCGGTTTTCGATGACATTTCCCACAATTTCAAGGGCTTCCACCAAAGGAACACCCGACATAATAAGCGTAGACATTGTCATCGAGAACTTTGCCGCCGCATTTTTTACGGAAAAATTGCGAAACATCGGTATTTTTAAAGCGACCCGGCTGGTAAACTGTTTGCCCGGTTCTGTCTTTTTACCGCAGATAATAAAAGTAAGTAGCAAAATAAGTCCTATCGCTATCGCAATAAAATTACTCGTCATAAAATCACTAAGTCCAATTACCATTTTGGTCAGCATTGGCAGTTCTTCGCCCATACTTTCAAAAGTCTGCTGGAAGTTCGGAATTACTGTAGTCATCAAAACAATAATTACGCCAACTGCTACTACTAAAACAACAATTGGATAAATCATAGCAGATTTAATCATGGAATTTAATTTCATATCTTTGTCAAACTGCGTACAAATACGATCAAATGCAATTTCCAGATTACCAGTTGCCTCACCCGCAGCGACCATATGAATCAAAAGAGATGGGAAGATTTTACTTTCCATTTCCATGGCATCTGCCAAACTATCTCCCTTTTCCACATTCACCATGACACGGTAAAGAGCTTCTCTAAGACATTTATTTTCTGTCTGATCCTGAACCATACGCAGACCGTCAATGACGGTTACGCCCGCTGTCAAAATACTGTAAAACTGTTTACAAAAAATAGTAATATCCCTTTTCTTGACTGGATTTCCAATCGTAATATTCCAACTGGCGTTGTCAAGGTCAAATGCTTCACTAAGCTCCAAAACGATGCTGCCTTCACCCTTGAGTTTACTCATTGCTGCCTCTTCACTGACAGCTTCCATCGTTCCTTTTTTCTCTTTGCCATATTTATCTGTAATGAGGTATTTATACTTTGCCAATTCATTCTCCCCCTTTCTCGTATTTTAAAAACCACCGCTCCCAAACGTAGGACCATCCCAGTCATCCATCTGCCACGAAGGTTCAGCTAACGGTGTTGGCATTTTCCCAGCCGGAATACGTCTTGCCAAATTCGACGGGTCCTGTGCAAATGTCATCGCATCCTCAGCCGTAATCTGATGTGTGCGGTAAAGCTCATAAAGCGCATCATCCATCATCATCATGCCGCTTTGCTTATTGGTCTGGATAATGGATGGTATCTGATGTGATTTCGCCTCTCGAATCAAATTGCGGACCGCACTGTTGGCATACATAATTTCAAAGGCTGCCACGCGGCCTTTGCGGTCAGCCGTAGGCAGTAACTGCTGGGAAATAATCGCCTCCAAAAGAGTCGCTAACTGCAAACGAATTTGCGCCTGCTGATTCATTGGAAATACATCAATAATACGCTCAATCGTAGGAACCGCTCCGATGGTATGCAAAGTCGATAGTACAAGGTGTCCGGTCTCTGCCGCTGTAACTGCGGTAGCAATCGTGTCTAAGTCTCGCATCTCACCAACCAAAATAATATCCGGGTCTTCTCGCAGAGCAGCGCGTAACGCCCCTGCATAGGACTGGGTATCAATTCCGACCTCTCTCTGATTTACAATCGATTTTTCATGACTATGTAAATACTCAATCGGGTCTTCCAGTGTAATAATATGTTTGTTCTGTGTCTGGTTAATGATATGAATCAAGGATGCCAGTGTCGTTGATTTACCGCTTCCGGTCGGTCCGGTAACTAAAATCAGACCACGCTTTTTCTTGACCAGTTCCAAAACGGACTGCGGCAGGCCAAGTGATTCCGGACTTGGAATTTCGGTATTCACAAGTCGGATAACAAACGACATCGTTCCACGCTGTTTGAAAATATTGACACGAAAGCGTCCCACGCCTTTAATCGCATAAGAAAAATCGACTTCTCCTTCGCGGTTAAATCGTTCTACCAGACGTCCCGGTATCATCTGTTCTACTAATGCTTTAGAATCTGCCGGAAGAATCCGTCCTTCCATCAACGTCACAAGTTCTCCGTTTACACGGCATTTCGGTGGGATACCTACCGTTACATGAACATCACTTGCCCCCATTTTTCTTGCTCGAATCAGCAAATCATCAATCGTCATTACGACCTCCCCATTTCCATTCCTGCCATTATTCTGTCGCGATGCGCTCCACTTCCGCAATGGAGGTAACTCCCTGCAAAACGAGTTTTGCCGCACCAATACGTAACGTTGTCATTCCTTCACTCAAGGCAACTTTCTGAATTTCATCGGCACCGCCGCCGGCAGCAATTACTTTTCTTACTTCCGGAGATACCGTCATAATCTCATATACACCAATTCGTCCGCGGTAACCGGTACCATTACAGAATGCACAACCCTGTCCGCCCGGCTCGTAAATCGGCTGTGTTCCTTCTCCACGAATCCGAAGTCTCCTTTTATCTTCATCGGTTATCATCCTTTGTCTCTTACACTTCGGACACAGACGGCGCACCAGCCGCTGCGCAATAATACCAACTGTAGAATCGGCAATCAGATATGGCTCCACACCCATATCCGCCAGACGGGTAACGGTACTTGCTGCACTATTTGTATGCAGTGTGCTTACTACCAAGTGTCCGGTGATTGCGGCTTTTACCGCAATACTTGCCGTCTCTTCATCTCGAATCTCACCAATCATAATGATATCCGGATCCTGACGAAGAATGGAACGAAGTGCGGATGCAAATGTAAGTCCTGCCTTTTCGTTAACCTGAACCTGATTGATTCCATCTACATCTGCCTCAACCGGGTCCTCAACCGTGACGATATTTACACTGCCCTCGTTCAACTCACTCAGTACCGTATACAACGTTGTCGATTTACCACTACCGGTAGGTCCGGTAACTAAGATAATGCCATGCGGCTGGTGAACCAGATGGTCAAACCGGCGCATCTCCGCTTCCGGAAATCCAAGTTCACTTTTATCTCTCGTAAGCGCTGACTTCGATGCCAGACGCATTACAATCTTTTCTCCAAAAGTTGTCGGCAGGCTCGATACACGAATATCATATTCAACACGGTCAAAACGCTGTGTCATACGTCCATCCTGCGGTGCTCTTTTCTCAGAAATATTCATGCCGCTGATAATTTTAATGCGCGCTACAATTGCATTTAATAATTCTTTTTCATAACGCATCATTTCCTGCATCACACCATCAATACGAAAACGTACACGCACGCTGTCTTCCAGCGCTTCAATGTGAATATCACTTGCTCTTTCGTTCACTGCCTGCTCAATAATTTTATTTACCAGTAAAACAATCGGTGCATTATCAACTTCTTCGTTTGCTTCCTCCTGTTTTTCTCTGGCATTCTGCTGCTCCCTGCGCTCTTTGGAATATGTTTCTGCCATCTTGGCAACCTGCTCATTTCCATAATAGCGCTCAATCCCAAAACGCACATCGGACGGTGTCGCAACCATCGCCTCAATCTGCATGTTCGTCACAATCGCCAAGTCATCAATTGCGATAATATCCATCGGGTCCGCCATTGCCACACGCAGGATATTCGGATTATCCGGGTCAACTTCAAACGGAACCACATTGTGCTTTCTTACAATTGTCTCCGGCAAAAGTGAAATTACTTCCGGTGCAATTTTTGCCTCGCGGATTTTTGCTACCGGATAGCCCATCTGCTGATGAAGAGCTTCTACAATTTCGTTTTCATCGGTAAATTTTAACTCAATCAATGTCTCGCCAAGCTTCAAGTCAAGTTCTCTCTGCTTTTTGAGCGCTTCCCCAAGCTGTTCACTGGTAACCACGCCGGCATCTACCAGCAAATCGCCAAGTCTCTTACGTTTTCTGCCAATCATATGGATTCACCTTAATTTTCTGTATTTGCTTCTTCTTTTGCGTTTTTGTTTTTACGAAGTTTAATACCAACCGCAATGCCGGCAGCCGCTGTTGCTCCGAACATAACCAAACGAATCAAATAATACCCCAATGCTTCCAGAATTGTTCTTTCCATTCTACACACCTTCCTTATTCTTATTGATTTAACGTTTATCTGCGATTTGCCAACTCTCTGGTGATGTCTTCCCAAGTCAGACCACATTCTGCCATAAGCACCATCATATGATAGAGGAAATCAGCAATCTCATACTTTAACTCTTCTGCATTTGGATTCTTCGCCGCAATAATAATTTCCGACGCTTCTTCCCCGCATTTTTTCAAAATTTTATCAATTCCCTGCGTAAACAAATAATTGGTATACGAACCCTCTTTCGGATTTTTCTTTCGATTTTCAATCGTCTCAAAATCTTCCTGTAAAATCGTTAATGGATTGGTATCAATGTAATCTTTCTTTGCCAGTTCTTTGAAAAAGCAGCTGTAAGAACCGGTATGGCAGGCAGCACCAACTTGATGCACTTTTGCCAGAATCGTATCGTTATCACAGTCTAACGAAAGTTCTTTTACATACTGATAATGGCCGGAGGTGTCTCCTTTGCACCATAATTCCTGACGGCTTCTGCTGAAATACGTCATCTTTCCGGTCTCACAGGTAGCCTGATATGACTCTTCGTTCATATAGGCAAGCATCAGCACCTGACCGGTACGGTAATCCTGCACAATACAAGGAACTAATCCTTTATCATCTGTTTTAAATTCTGAAAATGGAATGGCACTTTTAAATGTATTCATCTCAATACCGGCCGCTTCCATATTTCGTTTTACCTTGAACAAATCGCGGCGCTCAAAATAATTGGTTGCCACGCCCTGTACCTCATCGATTTTCAACAAATCTTCCAAATCGTTGCGGAGCAGACTGTCTCGAATCAGAAAGTTCTTTCCGCTTGCTTTTATTCTTCGGTTTAATGGTTCCCCGGTATTTACATGTTTCAATAAAAGCGTCGATACCGGAAAAGCAATTTTTTCAAATGGAAGCCCTTCATCCACTTCCACAAGAATTTTATCTTCACCAAATCTGGCTGCAGCTTCTTTAATCACACCTTCATCCGGGCAGATTTCGTATTTCACAACTACGCGGTCCGCTCCTGTGTAAAATGCTTTTTTTACATCTTCAAAACGGGCTGCATACATGCCGACAATAAATGGTATATCAATTTTTTTATCAATCTCTTTTAAGGTTGCTAAAAATTCTTCTCTTTCTTCTGTTATTTTGGAGTAATTGTATAAAAACAATTCATCTGCTCCTGCAAAACAATAATCTTCTGCCATCGTCACTACATTGGCAGCTAATTCATTCTCCCCGTTAATAAAGGGAATCAGTTTTTTATAAGACACGTCTCTTCCTCCTCTATCATTTAAAGAACGCCCTTTGTCGAAAGGACTCCTTCAATTCTGTCATCTACTTTTGAAGCCATATCCATCGATTTTGCAACCGCTTTAAACATCGCCTCTACTACATGGTGAGTGTTTTCTCCTGCTAACTGCTTAATGTGCAGATTCATCTGTGCACCGCTTGCTAATCCCATAAAGAACTCTTTCACCACTTCCGTCTCCATCGTACCAAGCCGCTGTGCTTTTAGCTCAGCGTCATAGGCAAAATACATGCGTCCCGAAAAATCAAGAGAAGCAAGCACCAGTGCATCGTCCATCGGCAATACAAAATAACCAAAACGGGCAATTCCCTTTTTGTCACCTAATGCTTTCAAAAACGCCTGTCCTAAAACAATTCCGGTATCCTCTACCGTATGATGGGCGTCCACATGGGTATCTCCCTGTACCGATACTGCCAAATCAAACAAACCATGTTTGGCAAATCCCTCCAGCATATGGTCAAAAAAGCCAATTCCGGTATGTATGTCATACTGACCGGTTCCATCCAAATCCAGTTCAATAACAATTTCCGTCTCCTTGGTATCCCGCTCGCACCGCGCAAAACGACTCATGCTCTTCTCTCCTTTCACTTACGCAACATATCATTTTTATTATATCGTTTTCCCTTGTAAAAAGCAAGGTTTTCGGTCAAGTATCCGAATTATTTTCAAGCCAGTTTTTATACAAATCCGGTCTTCTCTCACGTGTGCGCATAATGGACTGCTCTTTGCGCCATTCATTAATTTTTTCATGGTGTCCGCTCATCAAAACATCCGGCACTCTGCGCCCTAAAATTTCAACCGGTCTTGTATACTGCGGATATTCTAACAGACCATCCGAAAAACTTTCCGTCTCCGCAGACTCCTCATTGTTTAACACACCGGGAACCAGTCTGGCAATCGCATCCATCATCACAAGTGCCGGCAGTTCTCCTCCTGTCAGTACATAATCACCAATTGACACATAATCGGTCACAATTTCTTCCAGCACACGCTCATCCACGCCCTCATAGTGGCCGCACAAAAAAACAAGCACATCTTCTTTTGAAAAATCTTTCGCAATTTTCTGAGAAAAAACATCCCCCTGCGGTGTCAAATAAATAACACGTGGTCTTTTCCCTGCTTCACTGCATATCTGCTCATAACAACGGTAAATCGGCTCTGTCTCCATCACCATACCAGCGCCCCCGCCATACGGATAATCATCCACTTTTCCATGCTTATTGAGCGTATAATCCCGTATATTCATTACCTGCAGAGAAATCAGTCCATCTGCCATGGCACGCCCCATAATACTCGTGTTCATCGCCTGTTCAATCATTTCCGGAAATAACGTCATTACATAATATTTCATTCTATCAGCCCTTTCATGACATGTGCTCTTACAATTCCTTCTTTTGTATCCACTTTCTTGATACAGTCTGGGATAACCGGGAAAAGCACTTCTTTTCCCTCTTTTGTCTCAATTACAAATACGTTGTTTGCTCCGGTTTCCATAACATCTGTTACTTTGCCGATTTCTTCTTCGGTATCCTCGTTAATAACAACGGCCCCAGGAACATCACAAAGATAATACTGCCCCTCTTTAAGCGGAAGTGCATTATCTCTCGTAACCATCAAATCGCATTTACGGAACCGCTCAACATCATTTATATTATTAAATTCTTTAAATTTCAAAATTACAATATTTTTAAAATATTTCACACTCTCCACATGAAGCGTTAAATTTCCCTCTTTTGTAATCAAAATAACCTCATCACATTTTTTAAAACGTTTTACATCATCCGTTGTCGGGAATACTTTCACTTCCCCTTTGATCCCATGCGTTGTTGTCACAACACCAATTCGCAGTAAATCTTCCATAATTCATCCTTTCCCTCTTTTTGGTAAGATACAAAACACCCCGCAGACAAAAGCCCGCAGGGTATTCATGGCGCGAGAACACGCCTCATCCTTATTGAATGTCAACCATAATCTTCTTGTCACCTTTAGAACCGGCGGCACGGACAACGGTACGAATTGCTTTCGCAATACGTCCCTGTTTACCAATCACTTTACCCATATCTTCCGGTGCTACCGTAAGATTCAAAACAATCTGTTTTTCATCTTCTGTCTCCGTGACAACGACATCTTCCGGACTGTCTACTAATGCACTAGCAATCACTTCTACTAATTCTTTCATTACCAGCCCTCCTATTTCTCAATACCTGCCTGTTTGAACAAACGTGCAACTACGTCTGTCGGCTGAGCACCATTCTGCAACCATTTCTTTGCTGCTTCCTCGTCTACCTTTACAACACATGGTTCCTGATTTGGGTCATAAGTACCAATCTCAGCGATGTTTCTTCCATCTCTAGGAGATCTCTCATCAGCAACTACAATTCTATAAAATGGTGATTTCTTCTGCCCTAATCTTTTCAATCTGATTTTTACTGCCACGTCTTTCACCTCCTTATTCTAATCTAAAAATCTATCTCCAAAAAATTTCCAAAGAAATTCTTTTTGGATATCATATTACATCCCGCCAAACGGGAACTTAAAGCCGCCAAATCCGCCTTTTCTGCGTCCTTTTCCAGACATCATGCCAGACATCTGTTTCATCATCTTACGGCTCTGTTCAAACTGTTTCATCAAACGGTTTACCTCGCTGATGTCTACACCGGCACCTTTTGCGATGCGGCGTTTTCTCGATGGATTAATGATTCCCGGATTCGTCCGCTCCTCAATTGTCATGGAGTAAATAATTGCCTCCGTTCCTTTGAGGGCATTGTCATCAATTTCTAAATCCGCAGGTAACCCCATGCCCGGAAGCATGCTGAGAATACTGCTTAAGCCGCCCATCTTCTTCATCTGCTGCATCTGCTCTAAAAAGTCATTAAAATCAAATTCAGCTTTTTTAATCTTCTTTGCCATCTCGGCGGCTTTTTGTTCATCAATCTGCTCTTCCGCTTTTTCAATCAGCGACAGCACATCGCCCATGCCAAGGATTCGGGACGCCATGCGGTCCGGATAAAACTGCTCCAAATCGGATAACTTTTCACCCATACCGACATAATAAATCGGTCGTCCGGTCACGGCACGAATTGAAAGTGCCGCACCACCTCTTGTATCACCGTCAAGTTTTGTAAGAATGACGCCATCCACATGTAGCTTTTCATTAAAGGATGATGCTACATTCACCGCATCCTGACCGGTCATTGAATCCACAACCAAAATGGTCTGATGAACTTCTACCTGCTCTTTTATCTTCGCGAGTTCCTCCATCATGTCCTCATCAATATGAAGACGTCCGGCGGTATCGAGAATCACTACATTATTTCCGTTTGCCTTTGCGTGCTCCACACCGGCTTTTGCAATATCCACCGGATTGTGATTTGTTCCCATCGAAAATACAGGAACTTCCTGCTTGTCTCCATTTATCTGCAACTGTTCAATCGCAGCCGGACGATAAATATCACATGCAACTAAAAGCGGTCTTTTTCCTTTTGCCTTTAGCTTTCCGGCAATTTTTGCCGTCGTAGTCGTTTTACCGGCACCTTGGAGACCACACATCATAATAACCGTAATCTCATTGCCGGGAAGAAGGTCAATTTCTGTGGTTGTTTCTCCCATCATCTTGACCAGTTCTTCATTTACATATTTAATAACGGTCTGTCCAGGCGTAAGACTATTAAGTACGTCTTCCCCAGTCGCACGCTCCTGTACCGCTTTGACAAACTGCTTTACTACTTTAAAGTTTACATCTGCTTCAAGCAAAGCCATCTTCACTTCACGAAGTGCAGCCTTAACATCTGCTTCCGTCAAGCGGCCCTTACCGCGCAGACCCTTGAATACATTTTGAAGTTTAGCCGTCAAATTATCAAATGCCACGAGTAATCCCCTTTCTTTATATCAGTTCATATATCTCTTCAGCGAGTGTTGTAATCTGTCCTGCCGTTTGTTCATCAAAATTTTCTTTTGCAATACTTTCAATCTCACCAAGTTTGTCCTTTGTCAGCTGAAATTTTTCAATCAAATGTAGTTTTTCTTCGTACCCCTTTAAACGAGTGCGGCATCTCTTTACAATGTCATATACACCCTGCCTGGTAATATCCCGCTCTTTCGCAATCTCGCTCAATGAAAGATTACTTAAAACGTAATCCTCAAATACGACACGATTACTTTCCTTGAGCAGAGCACCGTAAAAATCATACAAATACGATAATTCTACAATCTCATCTAACTCAGATAACGATTTTTCCTTCGACATAAAAGCACCACCTGTAAAGTTTTTTTCTTTACAGGTGGTAAGTATAGCGTATTTGACTGGCGTTGTCAAGCCTTTTCTTCGTTTTTTTCTGTCCTTTTAGAAAAAGCATGTGGCACCTCCACAATATCGAAACGTGCTGTAATTGCTGCTTCTTTAGCAAGCGTATTGTATTTTTTTAAAATACGGTTAGCTACCATCACACCATCTTCTTTCGACGCATCCATAAGAACAACCACTTGCTGAGTGGAACTAAAGCGGCTTGTCACATCTCCTCTGCGCAGTGACCGTACAATGGCTGACTCCAAAAGCACTAATGAATCTTCCATTCTCTCCAATGAAATTTCTCTATCTTTAGGCAATTCCATGGACAATAAAATAACCTGTACATGCTGTCCGTTTCTCTCCACATTTCGAGCAATAAACTGGTAAATAAATGAAAAACGGTCGTATTCTACTGCATAAGCACCCGGACGATATTTCCTTTCGGTTACTTGCCGCATCAACTGGTCTAAATCCATCCGACAACCGGTCTGTCTGTTATTTTTTAAGTCTTCCGGCATGGATTCAAACAGATGATACGCGTCTTTTCCATTATTTTTTACATAATATAATGACTGATCAGCTTTTTCATATAACTGCTCACAATCCAGTTCCTCACCACCGTAATATTTTGTCATGATTCCAATGGAAACGGAACACATACTGCATCCCATCTCCGTTCTGATTTTTGCAAAATCTTTAATAATACTTTCCGCACGTTTGCAAATGACACGTTCCTCCTCTAACTCAAAGAAAAAAACTGCAAACTCATCCCCGCCCATGCGGCAGACAAAATCATCATCTCTTGTGTTTTCCCGAATAACATCAGCAAATGCCTGAATCAGTTCATCGCCGGTTTTATGCCCATATGTATCGTTGACCTGTTTGAAATTATCCAAATCCATCATAAAAAATGTTCCGCAGGATTTCGAAGACAACAGATAATTATTTATTTTATCTTCAAAATACCGACGGTTTAGAAAATTGGTCAGTGAATCGCGTTCCAATTCACTCTGAGTCTCCAGCACGGTTTCAGTAAAAACCTGACGAAGCAGTTCATTTGCCTCATTCAGTTCTCCTTCACCCTTCAATTCGCCCTCTGCCCGGTCTTCATCAATCGTAAAGCCTTCCTCCAAAAGTTCAAGAAAAGCATCTACGATTTCCGGGTCAAATTGCGTTCCTCGTCCCCGAATAAGCTCCTGTATCGCATGTTCTTTGGAAAAATGTTTACGATACGCCCGGTCTGCCGTCATTGCTTCGTAAGCGTCCGCCACCGCAATAATGCGTGACACCTCAGGGATGTCATCGCCGCAGATTCCCAAATAGCCATTTCCATCATACCATTCATGATGGTATCTCACACCCTCCTCAAGTCCTGGAACAAATCTCGTATTCTGCACAATCTGTGCACCGATTTCGGCGTGTTTTTTTACATTTTCATATTCCTCTTTCGTGAGTCCTGAAGCCTTATTTAAAATAGTATCCGGCGTAGACACCTTACCAATGTCGTGTAGAAGCGCAATATAATAAAGTGCTTCTTTTTCTTTATCCGTATAACCACCGAGTTTTGAAGCAATGCCCCTGCAGTAGAGTGCAACGCGCAGCGAATGTCTCCTTGCATAACGGTCTTTGGCATCCACTGTGTGAGCAATCGTAACCATCAACTGCAAAAACAGCCGGTCAATCTGCTCTTTATCCGAGATGACAGAC